>Ga0307987_1000114_pt1 | contig 48638 bp, 56 predicted proteins | sample EllFjometagen181_FD_203157 | JGI IMG/M metagenome (GOLD analysis project Ga0307987, IMG submission 203157) | Marine microbial communities from Ellis Fjord, Antarctic Ocean - #181 | ecosystem: Environmental > Aquatic > Marine > Unclassified | place: Southern Ocean | collected 2014-10-08 | reverse complement strand
TTATTTAGAGAGTCATCTTCAATAGTATATACTGGTTTTTCTCTGCCATAACCAACCCAACAGTTAATGAAACCTGAGTTACTAATTAGTTCTGGGTTTGAGCTATATGATATATCTTTCCCATCTTCTTCTGAAGTATTAGTAAACTTAAAAGCATAGGGCTCACTAATAACCTGACTAATATCTAGAAGTCTGAATGTACCATCACTTGTAATACCTGTACCTATAAATGATTTACTAAGATAACTATGTAGACACACATTATCAATATATTTCTTATCCGTTATATTAGGTTGTATCCAGTATTGTGAGTCTTCACTGACATCTATATTAAAATCACATAAAAAATGTTTAGCTGCAACATCCTTAACTATAGCAACACCAGATTTCTTATCACTTATTAGTGTCTTAGCTTTTGTTATGTAATTAATAGCACTATATATACCTAGACCTGTTATCTGATACTTCTGATCTCCTGCACCACTTATAGTAGACTTAGTTATTAATAACTTAGCATCTACTAGATTATCTTGATCAATACCATAACTAACTTCTAAGTCATTACCCTCATTCCATACTTTAGGTACATCAGGATCACTAGTTTTAAAACTTATTTTCCAGGTTGGTAACATATTACCAGCTTCTTCTATAAGCGTAAAGCTATCAAAATCATCATTGTCTATAAAGTCTTCAAAGCCACCTATATTAAACCTATAATAATACTGGCCGTCCACACTGATAGCCATAACTGAGACTCCTTCATTTATATTATTATTTATCTAATTCCTTAGCTTTTAAACTAAAATATAGGTTTTCCATACTTTGTATTGAAGGGAAACTTAATTTATCTCCTATATTAATATCTAAAGCAGATATAATATTGTTATAAAGCATTATCAATGCCCAGTAATTAGTAGTTCCAAATATATTATAACTAATTAAATCAGGTTTCCGAGCTTCTGCTATTACTTCATATACACACCTACAGGTTTAAACTTAGATAAGTCATATCTTTCTGAAACTGATTTAGTCAAATCTATGTAATATATGTCATTCCGCCCCAGGAAAATATTCTGCCATGTCATTGGCATATATAGCTTGATAGGGTGTAAAAGTTATAGAACCTTCAGCATATAGTGGTACGCCTGTTTCAATAGTTTCCTTTGATAAATTAAATTCTACACTAAGCATTACCATCGACAAAGCTTTAAACCAAGACCCGATAGAAACCGCAAACAAACCAGTTCCTTTACTCTTAACTAATTTATAACCTAATGGAGCTTTCATAAATCCTGCGCTACCTGTGGGATATACTGCTCTCATCAGTTTATTAACTTGTATTCTTGGATCTTCTGATTCCCTGATAGCAGTAAATACCATACCAAGTTTAAAATCTGGTTTTTGAGAACCTACCCAAGACAATACAGATGCAGACTGATGTTTACCTAGACCTAATACTCTTTTAGTAACTTTAACACTTGTAGCTGCCCTGCCGCTTAGCTGTTCTTCAATATCAAAAGGAGATTCCCAATTATTACTACCAGTAATACTAAAAGTCTCATCTATCATATAAGCAGTTACGGGTCCATCTGGTAATGCTATAGTGATTAGCGTGTTCTTATTACTTCGTACAGCATCCACATCAAAGTTTAAAATAGCACCCCCCTTTCATCCATAGCCTGAATGATAGTATTAAATTTTAATTTATAGTGTTTGTCAAAGAAAATTATGAAGTCTTTAGTTTCGTGGTAGTTCACCTCGGTACTAACTACAGGCCGCAAAGTTATTTTTTTATAAAATCAAGTCAAAAGGCTCCTGAGCAGTTCAACTCCATAATCCCCAACCGAGGTTATTCCTCTCTCTGTTGGTTTCTTCTGATTATTTGCTTGCATAGGTTGTGGAGTTTGTTGTTTTATTATTAGGGGTTGTTGAGATTTACCACTTAAAGTATTATTATCCATCATTGTTCCTGCTTTTTCTTTTTCATTTATTTTCTTTAAACTCGTATTTGCTATATTAATAGGTTTAACTTGTGGTGTAGACTTAACTGTACTATCATGACTAGTAGCTAAAGCCATAGGTACTGATTTAGGCGTGGGCTTAACTGTGAGGGCATCACTACTCTTAGTTTTCTTTGGCCTAATAGTAGCTAGTGTTGTTTGTAATTCTACAGCTTTCTTTTTATTTCCTTCCTTTTTATAACTTTCTCTTTCTTTATATTCTTCATATGAATCAGCATTAACCAAACTTACATAATCACGACTTTGCTGAAATTTATTCCATTCTTTCTCAGTCATATCCTTACTGGTTATTGACTTAGCAGCTTCAGATAATTCTTTTTCTTTCATAGCTATAATTTGAGGTAAGATCAGTGCTTTAACATCTGAAAGTTCTTTCTTTTCTCTATCAACTTTTCCAATTCTTATCTTATTTCTTTTTGATAAAGTCTCACCTGCTTCTTGTTTACTCTTATGGATATTAGCTGCTCTTCTATCAAAATTATTTAGACCTGATCTAGATTTAATTTCTTCACTCATTTCAGCTTTAATTTCAGCTACTTTTGAAGATTGAGCATCACTAGTTTCTAAATTTTTATTCTTATCTTTAACTTCATCTTTAGTAGCAGTAGTAGTGGGTTTTTCTAAAGCTTTTGCTACTTTTTTAGACGATGGTTCTTCTTTTTTTGATATTTCTCTCTTTTTTTCTTTAATAGCTGTTATTGTTTTTACATATTCTTCTTTGCTAAGAGCTTCTACTTTAGATATTCTGTCATACTCTTTAATAGCTTTATTTAATTTTGAATCTAACTTACTTTCTTCTCTATCAGATTTAAAGAAATCATCTTGTTTATCATAGCTTTTTATATCTTCTTTTGCATTTGCTATTTTCTTATTTAAATACTCTAATTTACCTTGTTTAGTCTGCTCGTTCATTAGTAATTTTGAATCTTTGCCTTGGCCTAATTTATAAGATTCAAAATTATAATAACCATCACTGCCAGATATTCTTTCTCTACTACGACCCAATTTTTTTGAAGCATCATAACTTTTATCACCAATAGAAACATTAGAATCTACAGGCTCTGCTAATTTATCAGCTTTAGCTTTTTCTTTTTCTTGTAAAACTTTATTTACTTTAGCTGTAGCAAACTGGTTCTTTAAGTTTTTAGCTTCATTATCTTTTTGGACCTCTGTTAATGGTGTACCTGTTTTCTTTAAAAATTCTGTAAAAGCATCAACATATTCTTTAGCATAAGTTTCATTAGTATCAAACATTGAAACAGGTCTATAATTAAAATTCTCTCTTTTCTTTTTAACTTCTGCTACACTGTACTCAGAATATAAATCCATATTATCAGCATCAAGTTTTTTAACTTTTGCTGCAATTTCTATATCATTAGTACTAAGTATAGCACCAAAATCTTTATTGAAAGAACCCATAGCACCAAGTTTAACCTTACGTTTCTCTTTAGCCCTTTCTTTCATAGAAAGACTTTCATCACCCACCTTCTTTAAAGATGTTTGTTGAGCTGTTAAAGCTAATGTTGAGGATTCTCTTATTTTTCCATCCTGTTCTTTATGTAAATCATCTACTAGAGGGTCTACAACATATTTATTTATAACTGTACCTACAGCATAACCAGCAGCACCCGCAGCAGCAACCAAACCCGCTGCTCCTATCATTGCACCTGCACCCGCAGTTGCTATTCCTGTCATACTAGAGGTTAATAAACCCGAAAGACCCATACCACCAGTTAAGAATCCACCAATTTTGGTAATAAGACCTTTAGTAGTACTAGGGCCACCACCCCCGCCACCTCCACTGCCCCCATTCTTATTATTTTCTTCCAATATATCAACAAGTTGATTTGTAGAGTTTTGCTGACTACTAATTATTATATTGCCTAAATTATCAAAGTTATTAGAAGACTTCATTCTATCTTCTTTTTCATTGGCAGCTAAATCTTTTGTGGGATCTGATTTTAAAGAATCCCCCATTAAATTTCCTATAACTTTTGTATTTACTTCAATTTTATCTAATTTAGATTTTAAAACTAGTAAAGTACTATTATTAGTTTCTACATTTTCTTTTAATAAAGAAGAAGTCTTTTTAGAATCTTTAGAACTCTCCTCCATTTGATCTTTATTTTCATTATTAGCAGAATCAGAATCTTTGCTATCTTTTTCTGCAGTCTCATTAATAGTATTAAGAGTATTAAATGAAGAATCTAATTTAGTTGCCATTCTCTCAAATAAAGGTATCTCTGTTGATTTAAACTTTTCACCTAAACCACTTGTTTTTGTATTAAGAAATTCTTTAGTAACCTGCTGTAAACTATTCTTAATACCCCCATCTTTAGACATCTTTAGTAATTTACCTACATTAGGTAAACTAAATATTTTGTCATAATTAAGTTCTTTAGCTCTATCAACACCACCATCACTAATACCATTATCCCTTCTACTGCTGCCACTATTATTATTAGCATTAGCAGCGCTGCCTCTATCTACACCAAATAACTTGGGCATACCCATACCCATTAACGAGGAGAAATTAAAATTAGTTGCATTTGCCATTGTAATCCTCCTTAATTAATCCTCGTTAAGTTCCTAATTTTTCTATTATTTCAAATTGTTTCATAATATGTCCAAAATCTAGGTAATGTATATCATATAGATTTACTATTCCCTTCATTGCCAAAATCAATTCTATGTTCAGTAGGCTTTGAATCTGCACGAAACGGGCGTATTAATGCCTCTCCTCCGTCTAATTTAATATTAACTATATAACCACATGGTTTTCGATTATCATTAATAAACTGAGTTTGTTTCTTTCCAGCTAGCTTATCTTCTGTTGACAGTTGTGGTGGTGGTGATGGCTTACCTATTTTCTGATTGCAGGTTACTGGTATAGCTTCTAGGCCATGGCCTAACAGTAGATCTACTTCATTTAATAGTGCTATATCATCATAATCTGTTATATTAAAGATAAGCTTATATGCCTCATCAAAATCTAGAGTACACTGACTTGCCATTAAGGATGTTAAGTTGTTTGTATAATTCCCATCGGTATCTCTGATATATTCATTGTTATCATTTTTTTGATACAACATGTCCTTTTTAAATATCTCAATAAACCCACCAATTGTTAAAGGATTAAAGGACAAGACGGTATTATTGCTATCATTGCCATCATTACTATCAGTTAAGGTAAGATTAACAGGTAACTTTGGTACTTCAAGATCAGAAAAGCCTAGATCTGATAGCATTAGTTTTGGATTGTTTTGTTTTTTACATCGAGGACATACGAAGGGGACAGAAAATCCTTTATCTTTAATAGATGATAACTTTCTTAATACTCCTATAAAAATAAAATCAAAAAATGTGATATCTTTTTTATCAAAACCAGTGACATGTATACCCTCTAGAAGTATTTCATACTGAATATCTAAAGGTATCTTAGAATCACTTAATCTTTTGATCTCACCGTAACTATAGGTATCGGCTATTATTCTAGAATTTTCTGGATAAGGAAGGAAGCCTGAGGGAAGCTTATTGATTTGAAATTGCGAGGTTTTATTCTTTACTCTCTCGAAAAGAGGTAAATTTTCTTTTATAATTGTTTCAGATAGTACTTTTTTTGCATTATCATTAACAATAGAAGATTCTACTTTTTTAGGTATTGTTTTAACTGTTTTATTCTTTACATTATTTTCATTATTAGTTTTAGGAGTGAATTTCATATTCATCGCCCGTATCCTTCACCTATTATATTATATTAATAGGTATATTAAGAACATTATTTTTGTTTTTCTTTCACCGTGTTAATTATTGCTTTTATGATATCTGATTTCTTTATAGCCTTTTGTCAGAGAAAACTACGAAGTCTTTAGCTTCGTGGTAGTTCACATGCTTTGTTATTAAGAACACTATAATTATCTATCTATCTATCTATTTCTACCTGTTTCTGTTTTAGATGCAGCATATTGTTTTTTACTCTTAGTTCCTGCTATCACAAATTCAAGTTCAGAGCTATGAAAATTATTTTCTGAGTTACCACTGTAGAACAGCGCGCCTTTTGGAAAAACATAGTAGCTATGCAGACTTACTAACTCATTAGTACCTGTATATTTAGCTATGTTAACTATCTTTACTGAGGATTCTAGACATGCTATGTGTTCTCCACCTCCTAATATTTCTATATTAACCCAATTATCTACCCATTTTTGTATAGATAAAAATATGTCATCAATAAACGTAATCTTCAAATCAAATAGAGTAGTACCCTTTGGAATTGATAATGTAGAGAACCCACCCTTAAAGTCATGTGTTTCTAGAGTAGTTAGATTTTCTTCAACATTAGTGGCAGGGAACCAAGATTGAAAGTTAGCTGGTAATTCTGTAGCAACTGGGCCTGGTTTAAACTGAATGTCCCAAAGCCACGATTTTGAGAACTCAATACCGGACCTCATTTGCTCCAAGTTACGAAGCCAAATCCCCATCACATCACCTCATCATAAACTATATTGTATTTCATATTATACCATCCTATAGGGATATCAAGTTTGAAACCATCTTTAGTCATTACTAATAATCTTCTTCTTTAATGGCTTTTCTTTGTTCCCCTATTCTTATCTCCTACCTGAAATAATAACTTAACACAGTATGGTTTAAATGAGGTAGCATCTAAACAAGGGTGATCAAGCCCAACATACTGTATTAAGATACACTATTGTAAATCAGATTGATTATCATTGAGTCTAGCTACTTCTTTAACTTCATGAGCCTCGCATTGTAAACATCTCGTAACTAAGTAGGAATTAGTTAATACTTCGTCATCTTTATCTTCACCTCTACAAGATTCCATTAGCGTTAAATTTGCATTACAGCAAATACATTTTTCCATTATTAAAATATCTTTCATATAAGTATTGTTATCCTTTTAAATAATAATTATTGTGGTGGATGGGTACTACCCTAGTTAATATGGCTATAAGTATATTAATACTGCCGTGAGTTCAACATTAATATAGTATGCCCTTTAGAAATTATTGTTATGTAAACTAAAGTAGTACCCTGCCCCCCCGCCACCCCAGCGTATTCGTTATTATTATTTTTTAGATTTAGATTTAGCATCAAACTGTTTAAAAAACTTTGGATTAATAAAAGATATTATAGGTTTATTAACACTACCACCACTTATTGCAAAGTTTTTAGATATACCGGGAATCTTAGTTTTTATTATTTTTTTAATCTCTGCTATCTCACTAAAAAATAAAATTTTATTTGGATTCTCACATTTAATCTTTACATGAAAATCTTTAGGATCAACACTAATATCTTTTATAATTAGAGTAGTCGTAATTCTTTTACCCAAAGCAGTTTTAATTGATTTAGCTATTTTCTTTTTATCACTCTTAGCATCTGAATTAATGTTTATGTTTAAAGCAGAAGCTACAGATCCGGGTATTTTAACAATCATTGTTATCTTTACTCTCCTTTTTCTTATGCTGCTATTAGTATATTAACAGATTCACAAGCTTCACTATAATCCATTTTGTACCACTTATTTAGTTTAATCTTTTCACTATCGTTCATTAACATTAAACTGAATTTGTATTGCTCTTCTTTAACAGCTTCACGTTTGGCTTTAATAGAATTGAATACCCATTCATTCATAAGTAGTGTCCAAGTACTTTTAACTTCCACTATTATTTTCTTCTTAGGTATATAGAAGTCAGGATAATAAAATCTCCACTTGTTGTCATAATAGTAATCAATTCTTGGAATTTTACCCATTTCACCAGCAATAATTTGACTTGGCTTTAAATTTGTGTTGTGTTTTAACCACCTCAGTGCTTGTGGTTCGTAGCCTTGTATGTAAACAGTTTTATTACCTAATTTGAATGGTTTTACTTTATATTTACTACAATTTTTACAACTAGCTGTAAATACTACACTACTTAGTTGGGTAGTCCATTTATGCCCACATTTAATACAAGTAAAATCACCTTTTAAATAATTATCTTTATTTCTACCTAATAAAATAATCTTATCATTTATTTTATTTATCTTATCTTGTATCTGTTTGTCAGAATCCATTAAAGTTTGTGATATTTTCTTTATTCTTGCCTTTTCGGAACATTTACACCCAAAACTACCATATACTAAATCAGAAGACAATACTCTTTTTTCAGTATTACAAACAGTACATTTTGCTAAGATAGGAAGCTTACCTAATTTATACTTCTCTAAAAGAATTATTCTACCATCAAACATTTCTTTTAATTCAAACTTAAATTGTTTATTAGATTTTTTATATCTTGTTGGAGCTCTAAGTTTTTCTGAACAACTACAACCAAAATGTCCCCGTAATAAATTAGTTGGGTGAGCTTTATGTTGCTTATCACAAACATTACACTTAACTATTATAGCTGTTAAAGCACCTTTATACTTTTCTAAACTAATTATTCTTCCATTAAATGCATTATCTAACTCTTTTTTAAATTGATTATCTGTTTTCATTCTTGGCATTATTTTACTCTCCTATTTAAGAATAAAAATTCCTGACATAATATTGTTTAAGTAAAATAGTACCTAAACTAAGGAGCAACCCTGTTATATTATGCCAAGAAATTATTATTACTAATACTATTATGCTACACTAGCTACTACTGGTGTGTCAGAGAAATAGTCATAGCTTAAGACCAAAACCGGGCGTAGTGGATCGGAGCTGTCTGCACCCAGTTCTCCTCCAGCTTCACTAGTTTCGAGAAAACAACCTATTAATTTATAAATCCATATGGGCTGATCAAGATTGTCAAGTCGAGTAATTATTATAGTAGCCTCTAATTCAGATTTATAATGGGTTAGACCAGTACTGCCATTAGCTGATTGCCAACACACTTCACGCCAGTCATGAATAAACTGTGAAATAACATTATCAACTGTTTCAATACAAGTCAAAGTAATCTGATTATCATACTCAGCTTTACCGGGTTGTTTAATCTTATGGCCTCTAATAAGTATCTCTGTAGCCATTGGATCTAGTTTAGGGATAGTAACTGACTCAGCTCTCCAGTTAATTGCATCGCTGCCTGGACCAGGGACTAATTTAGGGAACTTCTCAAATTGGACACTCCATCGGAACAATTGTGTAGCGTTGCCGATGTTTCTTATCTGTTCTATATCAGGTCTTGTTGTCATAATTTATACCTCTATATTTATTATTAAAACCTATTTACTATTATGTTATTGTAAGGAAAGGACTATAACAATAATTATCTCATCTCTTCTGACCCTTACTCATCATAGCATTCATACTACCTTTAGGGCGACCTACCATCATAGTTGCTGTAGTCATCATTTGCGTTTTCATTTTCTTCTGACCCATCATAGCATTCATAATACCTTTAGGGCGACCTACCATCATAGTACCTCTAGTTTTATTCATTCTACCCGTTTTAGTCATCGTTCCAGGCGCTCCAGTAACTTTAACCTTCTTACCACTTACTTTAACTTTAGTAGACATAATAATATTCCTTTATTTTTAAATTTATAAATTATTTAATTAAACCAATTACACCTAAATCATCTAAATCTTTAATATCAACAGTACAGATATCTTCATTGTAGTCTTTACAGACACTAACAACTTCACTGAATCCAAGTTCAGACTTCCAAACATCATAGTAAATAGGATTATGAATAGTAAATATATGTTCTGACAACCAAACTTTACTAAAATCTTGCAAGGCCCAAGCATAAACATGAGTCTTTGTACTACTATTAAAATCTTCATCCTTAACAAAATCGGTACTAACCAGTTTACAGTTTAAGAATTTATTCTCTTCCTCTTCTAGATTCCATTCTAAGTAATTATCTCTAGATACACCATCATCGCATTGCAGCATATCACCTAAACATATAAAATAAATACCTCCAGGTTTTAGGATCTTAGACATTAACTTTAAATGTTCTTTAGCATTATACATATTAAGATATCCAAAAGAACAGTGCCCACTCATTATCATATCAACAGTGTTCTTACCAATGTCCTTAATAATAGATTTATCGCAAACATCTTTATTTATAAAATCAATATAAGGATATTTTGTTTCAACCAGTTTAGAAGCATAATCTGAATAATCAATAGCTATTGTTTTAATATTTTTATGTCCATGACTATTTTTAATAACACCCTTCAAGACAGGGCAAGCACCCGCAAAAGTTTCAACAACTTTTATATCTGTATCAGATTTTATACTATTAATCTTAATATAAAGATCTAGCATTGTATTAGCTAAAGCTTCTAGTTCTTCATTTTCTTCTGAATAAAATTGATTTGCTATTAATTCATTTTCATAAGTATTTTTTGCGTCTAATATTGTAGCTTTCTCATATAGCTCCATCTGTGTTTTAATAGCTTTCATAATTAATTATAACCACCATAGTAAATATACCTGTTAAAAGTCATAATGGAAGGGATTAGGTTTATCCTGTTCAGCTTGAGTAATTAATTCAAACCTAGCCATTATGTTTTATAACATTAAACTGATATCATTATTAACCTATACTGATCGTGCTGCCAGTAGAAGTGATTATTGTAGTCAGCGTTATCCACTCGGCGCTTTTTACAGGTTGCAAATATAAATAGACAGACATTTTATTTGCGTCAATAACGGATGGGGGATTATTCTCTTCCGAGCATACAACTGTGAAATCGTAAACACCTCGTCTGGATTTAATATTCTGCATATAAGATTCTATACCAGAAACAATTAATGCTCTTGTAATTGCATCATTAAACTCAAACAAGAAATCTTCAAGAAATTCAGCAATAGCAGGTTCAATAGTAATCAACAATAGCCTAACATTAATTCTATCTAATGCAGACGGTCTTGCCAATAGTGTTTTTTGACCCCAAATCCTAATACCCTTACCTGGATAGAAGTCAATAGGATTAATTCCATTATCATATAATACGTCTTGATCACCTTCTGTATAACGTCTGGCTACATCTAGTACCTTCAACACACCACGTCTTGGGCCTGCTACAGGATACCAAATTTCATAATTAGATGCTGTTTCAGATATTGCAGCACCAACATAACCATCACAACCTACATAAATCTTTCTATCATTGTACTTGTCTTGAATATAAAGATGTGCAGTATACAAAGCACCATAACTGGAATTAGCATTAAGCTCTTCTTTTCTGTATTCAAGTACTGCGTTCATGTAAGATGATGCTGTTTCATCACTAATCGGAATACCAAGAAGTGCAAAACAATCCTTACGAGTTTCAGCTAAACTCAATAGACCTTGTTTCTGGTAAGCTGGAGTTGTCCAATCACCATCAAGAAGCAATGTAACAAAGATATCTCTCTTTGAAGCAAGAGCATCTAGTGCTGTTAACATATATGTATCACTTACAGTACTACCATCATCACCTTTATCAAGTTTCAATACTTGTGACTGGTTAGTAGGCAACACTGTTTTATATACAGCAGTATTATCAATTGCTCTAATATAATTAGATGCTTCCAGTACATCTTCAACATAAATATTAGTACCGTACCCATCTTTTTTATTTTCATCTCTGGAACAAGTGTACTGCTCCACAAGTGTAAAAGTCTGATCACTATTAACTTTATACACGTAGATGATAAAACTATTTGTTTCTTTTACTGTATCTGCATCATCCTGTTGATCGCTAGTCCAACCAGTGCTATCTCCATATGGATAGTGAAGAGTTTCAATATAAATATCACTATTCCATGCACCCTGATTAGCACCATAAACTAATATACACTTCTGTTCCAAACCATACAGCTCTTGGTTATGTAAATCATACAGAGTGTGAATACCGAGACCTGCATCAAGAAGATCCATTGAAACATCTAGATCTACATTAGCAGTAGATGATGCCAATTTAATCTGATTAGATGTACTTGTTTTAATGACATAATAATTAGTTGATGCTACAAGTCCTGATGGAAGTGTACCTGCTGATGATACCTGAACTAAATCTTTATCATCAATAAAAGTATACAATGTAGCACTAATAGTTAGTGTATCATTACTAAGATCTGTTACCATTGCAGAAGTATCAATCTTAGATTTAAAAGTAGCTGTATGAGTACCAGTACCTGCATCAGTAATATCAATAGCAGTTCCGCCACTTGTTAATGCAATCTGAATTGTTGGGGTGACACCAAGAATAACATAATAATCTGTTCCAACACCTCTACCAGTAGTTACTACAACAAAAGTAAATCCTGTTTCCAAATCATAATCACCATCAGCTGGTGAAGTACAAATTCCTAGATTAGCATTAGTAACTGTTACTGTTTCTTCACTACTACTATCAGCAGCAGTAGCACTAAAATCTGCTAAGCCATTAATAACACCTTGTACTTTATCTGCGATAGTTTCAGCATTATCTGTACTAAGCACGGCGATAGTAGTAGATGTACCAGAAATAATCCCATGACCGTGAGTTGTAACAGAAATTGTAAATGTTGATGTTGCAGCACCTGCATCATCTACCAAACCTGTAACTGCATTAGTAATAGCAATAACATTTAAACCTGGTACTGGAGCAGCAAAAGCAGTAAGAAGATCTATTGCAGCCGCAACTGCTACAGCAATAACAGTAGAGGATGACCCTGTAGTAATAGCAACTTCAATACCTGTCTTACCAGATAGTGCAGGATCACCATAACCGACAGTCCCACTTGTATTAAGCCAAACATAATAATCAATAGTTGTTGAATTGAGAGTAAAATATGTTCCATGTAAACTATTATCAACATCTGCTACACAAGTAACTGATGTTATTTCTGATGTGGGTGTAGTAGGATCAATAGCTGATGCATCTACATTAAACCAACATAAGTACTCAGTTGAAGGACTACTAAGTTTAAAGTATGATCCATTAGTAATTGCTGAACCTGCAAGACAATCAATATCAGTAATTTCTGCTATACCAATACCTGCAGGCAATACACCTGTTGTTGTAAAATTAACAATATCATTATCAACAGCAGCATCAAAAAATGCTGGAGTAACTGTAACAAGATCTGTAGCATCGTCTGCTACGGCAGCACTAGTATAATCTTTATTACCAAGAGTACCTACAATAGTTGAACCCAAATCACTAATTGGGATATATACACCCTGACTTGCTTCTACTGAACTTCTAGCAAGTTGAATTTCTTGAAAAGCTGTTTGTTTAATTACATAGTATGTAGTAAGTGCATCAAGAGCTAATCCAGATTCCACTGTAGGAAATACAGCAGCAGTTAATGTTATAGTATCTTGTATAGCACACATAGCATAAAAAGATGCACTAACATTGAAAGCATCTCTCAATACATCTACAGTAAACTCAGAAGTCAAACCTGCAGGTTTACCATCACTACTATCTAGTGAATATGAAGCCGGTGTAGTAATAGCATATTCAGCACTACCATTACTTGTAACGCCTTCAAGTGTTAATGTCAATGTACCAGATCCATTAGTTGTAAAATCAACATATGTACCTGCTATAGCATCTGTTGCTGTTAAAGCAAGTCTTACAGTACTATCAGTTTCACTAATCTTAATAAGATAATATGTAGCACTCGTAATACCTGCAGGTAATACTGCTCCTGCTGACGCTGTAACTTTAACTTTGTCAGTAGTAGAAGCAATATTAAAAAATGTTTCTGAATCTGTAGTGAGTGTTAGTAAATCACTTGCAGCACTTGCGGTAATCACAATACCAGAAGGCAATGGATTAGCACAGGTTAAATAACAACCACCGTATTTGGGATCATTAGCAGCTCTAACAACCCACAGTTTATTTGCTTTAATTAGGTATGATACTGCACTATAATAAGCATTACTCATTCCTACTTTAACAGTTTCATCAGGAGTAAACCATGTCAAAAGATCTGTTTCATTAGTAACAAGTGTAGCAACATCTACTTCACCCTTCAACGCCGGTATAACTATACCTGCATAAATTCCTGGAAATGAGGGAACCCGGGTGCTGAGGTCAAGTTCCTTTATAATAACTCTAGCTCTGCCCATGATTATACCCTCCTATATTAATACCCTTAGTCATAAAATACATAGTTGCCCTCCATTATACGTTATAGGTTCGCTTGAACCCTTTAATAAGCTTATTTTTAATGTATTCTTCGCCTTTAAGTAGCTCATGTTCCCATATAACTACCATTTTGTAACCATTCCGAGCATAATGTAGTTTTCTTTGTTCTGCATGGTAGCTCTTAGTTTGACCCGTCTTTCCAGAACCATTTTAGTAATCACCAAAATAATTCAACTATCCTATTGAGCCCATTATGTACAAAAGTCGGGTATTCTACCATCTATAATTACTTGTCTATCTAACAATCATTATCTCGTTAGTGTCGATGTCAACCAATTTTTCTCTAAGAAATTCTTTCTTTGTTTTTTGTTTAGGGCTGAGTACAAAAGTAACACCCTCATAAACAAATTTTACATTGTAATTAACTCTAGAAATTAGTCTTACTAGTTCTATAGCCATAATTTAACTCCTCTTCTTTATTAATTATTTTGTTGTATTGAAATCTTCTACAAGACCTAAATCCCACGTAACATTCAAGTCCCTGATAATCTTATATTCACTAGAATAAAAGATAAATGTATTCAAACTAAATCTTCCTTCATATGTATAAAAAGCACCTCTAGATTCAAAGTCATTACTTTCTTTACCTGCGGGTGGGGTAGACAGCTCACCTATATCAAATAATGATAAGTTAAGCTCAGGTTTTGATTTTAAATCATCTAGAACTACTGTAAAAGTACTAGCCTTATATAATTTAAAATAACTAGATGATAAATTAAAATAATCATTAATATTTGATGCTATAAGACCAATCTCTATATCTAATTTTACCGGCATTACTTCATACATAGATTCTACTGTATTATTTAAATTAGATTCTATTGATATCGCACCCCTTCTATTTTTAATAGCAATACCAACCTGACCTATATTTGAAGGATAGAATGTTATTGCTGGAAGCTTTAAGGGTAATCTCTTTTCAGACAATTTCCTGAACACACTATCTTTAGCTGCTAGTACAACTTGCTTTTTATCTATTTCAAATGTTGTAGAAAGGAAGATTCCAAGATGTGCAAGTGAGGTTTCTATGATAATAACACCTCCTTATATTAAACATTTATTTTCCTTCATGAGTAAATGGTGGTTATTAATTAATAACCACCATTTACCTTTAACAGTTTTAAAATCAATTCCTGTATCTTTAAGAAAATCTTTTAAATCATCAAAACCCATATCTTTTACAGCTTGTTCAAATTCTTTAGGTGATTTAACTTTAATATGAGTTTCATCTTTTATATCTTTTGTGGAATATTTGCTTTCAACATTAATATTTAAAGCTTCTGCCACACTTGCTGGGATTTGAATTGATTTCATTTTTCATTTTTCTTTATTTTCAACTTTTTTGATTTTTTACTTTATTAACCAAAGTTTTTAAATTATATTATTATATTACTAAAACATATCTAAGTTATTAGCCGTAAAATGACTTGTTTTAAAATCTTCTATATTTCGTTTTTTTAAAACTTTTTTTACAGCTTCTCTAATATGACTTGAAATTTGGGGTTTACCATCCCAAACAACTACTACAGCATTATCAAAATCTGTCATAGATCTTTTAGCTTTTTTACGTTTAATTTTTTCTTTTTCCCATTTTTCTTTAAGTTCAGGATTATTAGCTAATTCTTCTTTAGTAGGTGTTTTCATTTTTTTACTTTCAATATCAATCTTTAATACAGAAGCTACACTTGCGGGTATTTTAATTGTTTCCATTTTATTATTCCTTTATTATTTATAGTATTTTAGTACACAATATTAACAGAAACATTAGTATCACTACTTGTATTAAGTATACTCATAGATACTATGTTACTAAAATTTAGACTCAGGAAGCCTACATTTTCTAGAGTAAACTCATTAGCATCACTATCAGTGAATGTAATATTAAGAACTTCATTTTCTAGGCCATAGTCATCTGCCACTACAATTACAAAACTAGAATTTGAGAGATCAAATGTTTCTGATTCGGTAAAAACAATAGTAATAGGACTATCCATCTTTATACTAGATTGTTCAAAACTCTTGTAGAATGAATTATAATTGATCCTACTATTTGTAGTACTCATAGTTATATCTGTTCTGATACCAAAAGTAGGCATAATTATTATCCTTCTATTTACTATTATTACTTGATTTTATTTAATTACTTTATCTAATTGTTTTAATATTGTTTTTTGAGCTTTCTTCCAATCAGACTTTTTAAAACTAAAATTAAATTCCTCGTCATATTCTACAGCCCCATTAGCACCAGGAATATTTAAATTAACAATCATAGTTACTTTAGGTTTATTTTTATTTTTTGCGGTAGGTATTGATTCAATGTTTATATTCAATTCTTTAGCTACACTTGCAGGTATTTTAATTGATTCCATTATATATTAACCTTATTATTATTTATAGTATTTTAGTACACAATATTTATAGAAACATTAGTATCACTACTATTTAATATACTCATGGATACTAAGTTACTAAAATTTAGACTCAGGAAGCCTACATTTTCTAGAGTAAACTCATTAGCATCACTATCAGTGAATGTAATATTAAGAACTTCATTTTCTAGACCATAATCATCTGCCACTACAATTACAAAACTAGAATTTGAGAGATCAAATGTTTCTGATTCGGTAAAAACAATAGTAACAGGACTTTCCATCTTTATATTATTCTGTTCAAAACTTTTATAGAAAGAATTATAATTTATCCTACTAGTTTTAGTACTCATAGTAATATCTGTTTTAACTCCAAAGGTAGGCATAATTATTATCCTTCTATTTACTATTTATTTTTGTATATTTACCTGTAGATTTATCAAAATCTTTACCTACTTTTATTAACCTTATTAAGAGGGCCCATCTTCATAGTATTCTTCTTTTAATTCTTTATCATCTTTTAAATGTACTATCTTACTATTACCCTGACCTGAGTGTAATTTACTAACAAAGAATTTAACTTTTTTATTTTTTTCAAGGGCAATTTCTGCATTTCTAGTTATTGCAGCATACCTTAGTGCAATAGGGGCAGCCTTTCTTTCCCATAAATCTGTCATCCATAATACAGCATTTTTTCTAGCTTTAATACCTTTCTTTCCTTCTTCTATTGATTTTTTTAAGGATGTATTAAAGGCACTTAAAACATTTTTTGTAACATCTTTAGGTTTACTTTTGCTTTCAATATTAATATTTAAAGCTTTAGCTACACTTGCAGGTATTTTGATAGTTTTCATTTTATTATCCTTATTAATTACTATGGTCACAATGTTTATACAAAAAAGGGGTACTATAAAATAATAGCACCTCCTTTTAATAATATTTACTTTACAAATTTTCATCTTATATACCCCATTTTACAGGAAATATAAGAATGGAGGGTTAGAAAAATAGTAAAAGTATTTTCCAACATTTATCAATGCTGTCCCCCCTCTTTTCTTAAATGATCAATATTCTAAATTTAAAACACTGGCCACACTAGTGGGAATTTCAATTTCATCATCATCCTCATCCTCGTCGTCCATGTCGTAATCTTCTTCTTCCATATCTTCATCATCTTCGTCATCATCCATAGCTTCGATTCTACGTTTTTTACGATAATAAGCAAGAATCTTAGCTTCGACAGCAGGATCATCTAGATCAACGGAGGTATCACCATCATCATAATCCTCGTCGTCCATGTCGTAATCTTCTTCTTCCATATCTTCATCTTCGTCATCTTCATCATCATCTTCGTCATCCATAGCTTCGATTCTACGTTTTTTACGATAATAAGCAAGAATCTTAGCTTCGACAGCAGGATCATCTAGATCAACAGAGGTATCATCATCATCATCACCATCCTCATCCTCATCCATTTGATTTATTTCGTAGTCATCGTCACCCATACTAAGATCATCCACATCACCCTCAGCTTCGAGCTCCTGAACTGATTTAGCAATACCATCCATGATTGGATCGATTGCCATATCTTCAGTTAACTCAGCAAAGATACGACCTGCTTTTTTTGTTTGACCACTTTTAGCAAGAACAAAAGCTTTTAAAATGCTTTTCCCTGCTGAAATTGTTCTATTGATACTCATTTTTATTCTCCTATTTTAATTTATCTATACAACTATCTATATTTTCTGACCACGACTTACACTCTTAGTATTACCAAGAACCATTGAGCAAATCTCGTCAAGGAACCAACCTTTCTTAGCTTCGCCTTCTGCAAACTTGTTAATGGGTTCTGCTGTAACTGAACCACGTAGAGTGAATACACCATGATTAATAGGAGCGCCAGTAATAAAAATTTCTCCAACATCTAGTACTTTCAAGTTGGGCTGACGGAAATTATCAGTCAACATGGATACACCGTACATAGATCCAAGATATCCTTCCTGGAGAAGTTCCCATTGGGTGACCGGATCAAAAACACCAGCAAAATCGCCATTACTAATAACGTCTTGCCACAGATCACTAGCAAACAGACAAGATGTTGCGGGGATACCCCAACGAGATACCTGATTAATAAGTCTAGCAAATACAGATGGTGTAAATGTAGCAAAGTTCTGAAGAGTATTTCTAACAGTAGCGGCCTGAACAGCCATTGTTCTCCACAGTACATCTTCTTTTACCATAACAGCCTCAAGACCCTCTTCGTACTTGTCACCAAGCAAATCTCCCGAGGAACGAGCCAATTCGCCTGTATCAATAAGAATATAACCATTGATATGGAACTCAGGTGGATACTGTCTTTTCTGACGAATCTCTACAGGATTAACACTAGAAGGACTAGTTGCTAGGAAAGCAATAACATCTTTCTCTTTCAACACGACTTCATTAGTTTCGCCTTGGCCAATTTCATTATACTGCATAATCCTACGAGTAAAACCTTCACGATTAGTGGTTTCATTGATTTCTGCTGCAAGAGCTTCACCAAGAACTGCACTTAATCTACCGGACTGATCACCCATTGCTTCTACAAGGATTTTCCTGCGTTCTTTGTGAACACCCACATTAGTCTGAGCTTTACTAGCAGTAACAGTCTGAGGTGCTTTCATTGCATTACCAATCTGCACTAGAAGATCAGCAGTGGAACTTGCATTAATTTCACCTTTGTTATCTGTGAACTGATTGGATTGCCCCGGAAGTTTAAACGGAGTACTTTTGAGTGCTTTTCTATAAGGGTTTAACATTTCTTATCCTCCAATTATATTAATATATTAAGCAGCGTTAAAACGAATACCTACATAAGGCAAGTCAACTGTCGGGAAGTGAGTAATAACAGCACCAGTAATTTCAGTACCCGTACCTGCATTAGTTGAAAGTAACCCACCAGCGATAACCTTAACAGATGTATACGAATCCCAATCTACACTAGCATCAAACTGATCTGTAAATACTTCGCCCTGCTGAATAACACCAATACTTCCAATATAATCACTACCACTATAACTAGTAACACTAATGTTATCTTCAAAAGATCCAAGTTCGAGAGCTGTTGGTGTATAACGATAAGTAATATCCATTACAGCACCTGCTTTAAGAACATTAAAAGTAAGTAATGTAGACACAATTGTATATTCATTAGCATTTACAGGATTACCAATAGTCTGATTAACTGCATTAGTACTGTCGTAAGCCCAACACTGTGTGTTTGTTAGTGGTGCATGTTTAAGAGTTACTGTAGCTGCCCCGGCTGCGGGTACTGTAACAGTCTCTACGATACTTTTAGTCAGGGGAGTAAAAACTTCACCATAACTAAAACCCAAGAATACAGAATCAGTAGCACCTGCACTGATAACACATTGTTCTACACCACTTACCATAGTCTGAATAATAGCTTGACCCTCAGCGGTCACTGTATTCCCTGCTACTACAGGAAACTCTTTACTCTGAATAATTCTAGTATTACCTAAAAGTTGCAGCATAACTTAACCTCCATAATTCATTTATCATTAAAAATTGTTTATTTTCTTCCAAAAGAAAGACGATCTCTGTAATTAGTCACTGCTGATTTAGATAATGCTGTCTTAGATGACAGAATAGTCAGTGGCTCTGCATTTTGAACTGGAAAATTACCAGCTTTTAACAAAGTCTTTACTTCTTGTTCTTCTAAATCAGATTCATTAGTAATTTTAGCAGACCCAGTCATGTAACCAGCGCTAAGTACAGTAGCTTTAATTTCTTTATAAGCTTCTGTTGACTTATACATAAGTTCTGTAGCTTTTGCAATCAATGCTGCAAATACATCAGTACCCGCACTACTAAAACTAGCTTCAATAGCATCACTTGCTTTAGCTTTTGGAACACCTCGTGCTACTAGCTCATCAAAGAAACATGCTTTAAGTTCTTTATTAAGATTAGGATAAATACCTTTTGTAGCACCTTCTACAGATAATGCTAGGCAATCAAGAAATTTAGGAACTACATGGGACTGAAGTTTCTCAAAAGCCAAACTTTCTAGATCTAAAGAATCTAAAATAGGTGTTTTGTCAATGATTTCACCATTAAAGTCTTTGATAGCAGCTGTAAGACTAGTCGCTCTAGCGGTATCTTTAAATGCTGATACAAACTGATCAGTACTAAATACAGACATGGCTTCTGGATGTACTTTAGACTCCGTTATCTTAAATGAAGGAACACCTTTATCAAAGAAAAACCAAGCCGGTTCCGGGTTAGCTACTAATTTAGCTTCTAATGAGGAAATTTTTTCTTTCAACTCACCCTCTACAGACTTTTCTCCCTCTTCAACTTCTTTGTCATCTTCAACTTCTTTGTCATCCTCATCAACATCAACTACTTCTTCTTCATCAATATCAACGACTTCTTTGTCTTCTTCTTCCTTAGAAACAACATTTTGATCTTGATCATCACAACTATCTAGTTCAGCGCTACCACATGCGGGGCAATACATAAGATTTACTAATTCCGCATTTGTAAGACTTGAGCTGGAATAAATTGATTTTTCACAAGTAGAACAAACTAATCTAGGTTTAGTTGAGTCTAAACTAGCTTGTACAGTTGCTTTTAAAGGAGTTCCAGTATCAGGCAATCTAGAGTAGCAATGTGGACAAAATTCGTCATCTACAGACGCAACTACTTTCTCTTCACATTCAGTACACTTAAACAACTGATAAGGACCCTTTTCTAAGGTAGAAAATAGAAATACTTTTTTCTTAGCCATTTTTATTTTAAACCTCCTTATTAAAATTAATTAACCTACAATTATAGCCTAACTATCGACTTTAAAGCATACTTAGAAACCTCCTCATTGTCTTAGATTTGGGTTTAGATAGGTACATATATTATAGTCATCATACGTTTACAATATTAAACTGGTGGGGACTCACTACTTTATTGTTATTTTAGTAGAGTCTATTATTTATAATAATAGTAGTAAAACCCTGTATTGTAGCGTTATTAGCTAGTATTTGCAGGTAAAAAAACCACTATAAGTTTAATTACAGTGGTTAATTAATATTTTTATACTTAATAAATCAATCAAACATATCATCTAAAACTCTGTCTTTTTTATAATCTTTATCATTTAAATTATTTTTATAATATAATCTTCTAATACCAGAATCTTTATCTTTCTTAGCATCTTCATCATCTGGATTATTTCTATAATACAATTTTCTTATAAATTTAAATTTATCAGTTTTAGCATCTTTATCAATAGGATGATTTTTATAGTACAGTTTTCTTATAGATGGAGATTTATCAGTCTTAGCATCACCATCAATAGGGTTGTTTTTATAATATAATTCTCTTATATCTCCGTCTTCATCAGTCTTAGCATCGCCATCAATAGGATTCTTTTCATAATATGCATATCTTATATTTATATCTTCATTTTTCTTAGCATCTTTATCATTAGGGTTGTCATAATAATACATCATCCTTAAACCCTTATCTTTATCATTCTTAGAATCTTTATCGTTAAGGTTATTCCTATAGTAAAATTTTCTTACTTCTCTATCTTCATCTTTTTTAGCATCTTTATCTTTTGGATTCTTTTCATAATAAGCTATTCTTGATAGATAGTTACTACTTTCTTTATCAGCTGCTGCTATAAAAGGATCTGAATTATCATCATACAATTTTTTATTAAACTTGTATACCCCTTTTAACTTTTGAAAAGTTTTTAACCACTTTATTATTCTAGTTCTAAAACCATTAATATTAGTACCATATACTTTCTTTTCAGGATACAAAAATATATCCTTTTCATCTTCTATATTTATATAAGGTTTTATTAATAGTCTAGATATAGGCTTATTAATATTTTTATCTTTTATATTTATAATATAAGCTACTAATGTACCATTTTCTATATCTCTAGTTATATAATGTTTCATTTCATTTTTATCAAGATTCATACAGGAAGTCCAGCCCCTACCTGTTGACATTCCTGCTATATCATAAGGATGCCTAGATACAACTATAAGTAAGTCTGATTTCTTACCTGCTGTTCTACTTTTATCTTCATTAAATTCCTTTAATAACTTTAATTCTTTATTTTTATTCAGTAATTTACCTATTTTTATTAGATTAGCTTTATCACTTTTATTATTTTTAGCTAGGCCTTTATTATAGTCAACTACATAGTAACCTGTTTTTTCTAAGAAGTTACTTAATTTAATTGGAGGTTTATTAACAACATTCTTAGTTTTAAAATCTAAGTATAATCTATCTTTATCTTTAAATACATTATTAAGATAAGACTTAAATTTCTTTTCCATTATAGCCTTTTTAAAGGGCTTTATTTGATTTAAAGTTAAGGATGAAAGAATTTTAGTTATTGGTAATTTTATATATTCCATTTTTATATACCTATATTTATAATAATAGTAGTAAAACCCTGTAGTGGTTTTTATAGCAATATGTTATACTTTATATAAAGATATAAAAAAGTTTTTACCATTTACCTTCTTTTTGATTATACCGTAGTCATTATCACCATATCTAATTAAAATATCATTACTATCACCTTTAATAGTACCTGCCCATGTAGTAGCTTTAAAATTTGTCATTGGATCAAGATATTCATATTTTTTATTATCAATAACTTTTGTTGCCTTACCTTTAGTTTTTTCTTTATTTAGGTATTTTATATTAGTATACTTTTTTGGAAATTTATCAGGAGAAATAACATATTTCTCACCAACTGTTCCTGTTATGATAAACCCACCTTTCTTTGCTACCTCTTCACCTTCCATAGTTTGTACTTTTGTATCTTTATTAGCTATTTCAAAATGTATTGTTATTTTCTTAGGTATAGCAAACCCATTTTTACTAATCTCTTTTAATTCATTAAAAGATTTATCATCTTTAACAGTAATAGTATCCATTCCTAAAGCTTTTATTGATTGTGTTGAAACTTTAATAATTTTCATTATATTGATTCTTGTATAATTTTAACTTTAGCATCAACAATATTTTTAGTCTTAGAACCTATTTTCTTAGACAAAGACTTAAATTCTTTATTACTAAAGTTTAGCCACCTCTTTTAATATAGCTGATAGTGGTAATTTACTAACTAGTTAACATGTTACTAATTATATCCTATAATTTTAATCCATCAAAAATAACTTTAGGTACTATTAAATCAACTTTTATAGAACTACCCATTCTTAAATTTTTTCTTTGAAATACATATTATTTTCATTATATGCTTATATCTATACTACTGTTTTAGAATTAAAGTAATTTTACTTGACCTAATTTTATCATAATCACCCGGTTGTACAACTGAAGATACCTTAACAGAAGGAAGTAATATTTCTCTATGAGAATTAGTAGATTTAAGTGACGAATATTTTAAAGCAAATACAGCTAATTGGTAACCCCACGAATTTTTACCTCTTTTTGATTTGAGTTGCTTTTCCTTAATTTCAAGAATTTCTTCTTCAAAGTCCAAAATTAATTGTCCTAGGTCAAGATACTTACCTACATAATTAAAATCAAATACTATACCTCCACTATCTGTTCGATTTGCATACTTTCCGGCACGTATTTTAGAAGTAGTCCAGCTCATAACATCTTTACCTTTAGACCCTAGTAATACTTTACCTTTCTCAAATTTACGTATAAGTGAAATTAAATTACTACTGTTAGAGTTACCAGATACCCCCCTATATATCTTAATTTTTCCTTCCATCCATAGAAAATTAAATTTAAGTATTTTTTTAAGAAAAACTACAGCCGGTGTTGCTTTGTACGCAGCAGTCATGAGATTGTAAACAAATTGTTTATCCTTACTTATAATTTTATTTTTCTCTTCTTTAGATAATCTACCTTTATGAATTGTTTTCTTTATTAATTTTTTACTAGGTAAATCTATCCATTTACTTATATTTACAGTTGGTATCTGTGTTTTTCTTTTTTTCTTAGATTCAGTAATACCAACTAATCCTACATTAGAAGAAGTAGGTTTATAATTACCTTTTTCTCCATCATCGAATATAACCTTAACTATACCTTTTCTAATAGATGTAACTGTTCCTACGTAGTACTCAGGCTTTTTAGAGGTATTAAGATTAACTATAACCCTCACACCCTTCTTATATTTTGGTAAAGCTGATTCTACTATTATATTTATATATTCCATATTATCCTTATTTGTGTATCTGCTAGTATTATCTACAGATTGATTGAAACCTGTTGTTACAGCTCGAATACCACGTTTTGAAGGTAAAAAACTACTATATTTGTTAGATACAGTGGTAATTTTATTATTATAATAATTTGAACATTACAGAATTACCTTTTAAATAACTTGAAATTGCTTCTAATGTTTCCAATTTAGCTTCTGCATAGTTTCTAATGGGTATAACTTATGGGTTATCTCCTGAAAGTCCTTTTACCTCTTTCTTGACTTTAGAAATAGCAATTAACAAATCTTTTTTAAAAGTATGAAGTTTAAATCCCGAAGTTATCATAACTGTTTTCATTTTTATAGCCCCTTAGTTACTATAATGATCCTTGTATAGTTTTAACTTTAGCATTAATAATATTTTTAGTCTTAGAACCTATTTTCTTAGATAGTGACTTAAATTCTTTATTACTAAAGTTTAGCCACCTTTTATCATTTTTGTGCCAACCTAACTTATAAATACACATATCATAAACTAAAGCAGCTTTCTTTTCATGTTTATAAGTACCTATATAAGTCCTATAACAATAAGTTTCGTATTTCTTTTTTGAATTATTCCAGTTATATCCTTTATACTTATGATTGTTAGTTCTTGGTTCATAAAAAGTAGGGTATTCAATATAATCATTATCAATACCTTTAATCTTAATATGGGATTTATCAATAGTAGGATCTAAATTAGTAACTGCAAATTCACCTCTATAATGAATAGCAGCCCTATCATAAGCTAAAGTAGCACCATACTCATTATTAAATGTACCTATATTTATACCTTTATTATCAATAAATAGAGTAACTCTGTACTTTTCAGAATCAGTCTTTCTAACACCTTTGATAACACCCTTAATTACAGGTTGATTCATAACTTGTGACTTAGTACCAATTGAAACATTCTTCTTTTTTAAATTAAGAGAATTATTATCTTTATACCTAATACAATGTCCTTTTTTAATAGTAAATAGTACAGATACTAAACTTTAATGTATAAACTTATCTGTATATCTGTAGGGTACTTTCCCATACCATTTATAATCTTTTATTAAATCATAATATTTTTTATCTGTCTTGGCATATATTTGTTTTCCATCTTCATCCTTACCATGTTTACCTTGTATAGCTATCTTAACAATAGTTTTACCACTCTTAAGAGTTTTGAGTTTAACGGTAGGTTTAATAGATTCTCTTCTAGCTTTCCAAGCATCTTCAAAAGGGTTTTTCTTTCTTTTATATTGTCTACTTGGAGTACCCTCTGCTCTTGGAGGATCACAATCTACATAAGGTACTACAATCTTCTTTAATTTATCCCTATTCTTCTTAATAGTGTAATCAAAATTAGTGTATGCAAACTCACCCTTAAGGTGTAGTGCTGCTTTATCATAGAAACGAGCAGCTTTTTTCTCTGATTTAAAACTTCCTAAATACATAGGTACATAATGGTGTGTTATAGATGTTTGGTAAGCTCCAGAAGCATTGATAGTCACACCCTTATACTTAGATTTACCACCTTCTTTAGGTAGCATATTAGCAGAGTTTTGGGCATAAGTACAAACTCTTAAGTTATTACGTTTACAGTTAAGAGTGTCATGGTCTTTGTGATCTACTACCTTTCCTTTTGGTGGATTCATTATAAATGCATGTATGTAATGACTTGTCTATATTGCATCCAACAACATAAGGTACTTTCTTACCTCCAAATTTTAGACTCCACTCATATTTCACAACCCTATCATAGTCTTTCTTTGATACTAGTGCATACTTTTCTTAGTTCTCAAGTTTTAGTTTCATAGTAGTCTCCTTATTTTCTATTTTTGACTAACACAAAACTGATGACTACTCACAACAATCATGTTATTTTTTATACTTGTGTACCTACCGCAGATACATCCGCCGGGCTTGCAACCGAGCTATTTTCTATGAATACAGGATCAGCACCTTCAATGTAATGAAGTTTACCATTAATAACTTGACCGTAACTTCGAAGATTAGTATAGTCAGTACCTACACAACTACAAGTTCTATCAACACCTGGCCCAAGAATCCCACTACATATACTACAATTAAAATAAGAAGCTATAGCTCCCATTGAGTATGATTTACGTTCTCTTTTAAAAATAGCAGATACTAGTTTCTCATCTTTAGTTCTATCAAATGCTGATAGTACTACCACTTTACCAATTTTAAATTTAGGTATTGAAACTAATGAGGCATCTAAGTTAACACCTTTAGCTTTAGTTATATCAGTGTTTTGGTGTTCCTCAAACGTCGGCTTTCCGACAAAAGTTTTGTATCGAACACAGCCTTGATCAGGATCAAACTCTGTTAGTGCTTTAACAGAAAAACCTTGCATATTAATATTAGGAATACCTGCTGTTAGTACTGGTACAGACTCTACTACATAATCATTAAGATTAGGACTGATATGATACTTAGTTGAAGCTGCTTTGAGCCAGGATACGTCAATAAAAGATTTTTTACCATATATATCAGATACATCTACAATATCTTTTCTCTTACCCTCAACAGTTGCTTTAACTATTTCTCTCTTGTGCATTGAAACTGGTTTACTTGTACTGTATACTGCTGATCCATAAATTTTAACTTTCTTAGTCATGATTGTTATCCTTATTGTTTTAAAGTAAATATTATTACTTTTGGAGTTATGCCTAAAATATACGCAATACTTAATCTCGTATTTCCTGCTACAACATGTAGTGATCCATCTTTATCTTTATATATGAGTGGCATAAATATCTTTTTGTTATTTAAGAATCTATTCTGTAATTCTTTGATAGTAGTTTCATTTCTAAATTCTGGGTATGAATTATAAGTTTTAATTAAAGAAATTAAACTTTTAATAGAAATAGAATCACTAAAATTATTTAATATTCCTTTTTTAGATTTAGGAATACTTTTTACTTTCCCACTCTTTATAGCCTCATTCCATGATTTAAATGAAGGAAATATATTTCCAAAATTATACTTCATGTGATTTTTATATTCAACATTATATTCTTGAAGAATATTTTCTTTTGAAGGTTTTGACCAGGAATTAAATTTAGGTTTAGATTTAGTGGGCATAGTAATGTTATCCTTATTTTTATTTCAAATCATCAATAAACTTTTTAGGTATATACATTTTACACTTTATACCTTCTTTACCTATTCTGAGAATTTCCCACTCAGGATTAATACCTTCAAAATCAGATATCTTTTCAGATAATTTAGGATTAACAAAGAATGAATTATTAGTTTTCGATTCAATCATAACAGGTAATTCTTTTTTATTATTATCTTTAGGATCAAATATAATAGGATTTATTTTTTCTATATTTAAAACTTTATTTACAATCAAAGGATTAGCAATTTCTCTAACTGTAAACATGTTAGCTATATTTTTATTAGATGTCCAGCTTTCTATCTCTACTCTAGATTTATATATAGTATCATATACATACATCCCGTATTTAGGAGCATATGGACTTTTTACAAGTTTTTTAGATTTACTTTTTACAAGTTTTAATAACATCTTGCTATCCATACTAAAACCTCTATATGAAGTTTTATTATCAGGAACTAAGTATTTCTTAAAATAATCTTTACATTTATATAATTTTTTTAAATTATTCAAGGAAGGTTTATCTATAGATTTACTTATAAATCTACCATCAACATAACGAGAAAGTGTATTAAATATCTTTTTTTCAATAATAGTATTTTTTTCTTTGTTGCTTCTGTTTGGTAAATTTAAATTATCCCCAAAAATAAACTTTTCAAACCATTCATAACATACATCATTAGAGACTTTATTAGATTTAGGGCTTGCTTTACCAATACCTATTTCTAACCACTTACCAATATCTTTAACAGGTATTTGAGATTTTCTAGCTGTTTTCTTTTTAGTAATACCAACTAGACCAACTCTACTTAAGGTAGGTTTAAATTTATCTTTATCACCATCATCAAAGACAACGTAAACTAGACCTTTTCTAATGCCAGTCACAGTACCTACATAGTATTCAGGGGCTTTAGATGTATTAAGATTAACTATAACCCTATCACCTTTCTTGTACTTAGGTATAGCAGCTTCTATATTAACATTAATATTAACATATTCCATGTTAAATTTCCTTCTATTATTATCAATTTTGCTAAAGATCTAAAATTGCTTCTATAATTTCTGCTAATACTTATATATTTCATGATAACACTAATCTTTATTTAAATTATCAAAATAACTTGGAGGTATCATTAATTCATCATATAAAAGTTTGGGGTATCATTAATTCATCATATAAAAGTTTGGGAATTAATAATTCTACTTTTATCTTTTTACCTAATCTAAATATTTCAGATTCTCCTTTTCCATGTTTTAGTTCATTTACATCCTTAAATATGAAATTAGTTAACTTAGGATTACCAAAAAATGAATCGTCTGTCTTTGTTCTTATAATTGCAGAAGTCTCAAAGTAATACTCTGAAACTATTTTTTCTAAATTTACAAACTTTTCTTTTCCTCCTTTAAAATTTGCTGCAAATCTTACAGCAATACTTTCTTCTGTAGTCCAACTTTCAACTTCCTTATATGGAGTATAAACATAATCAAAGATATACATACCTTGTTTAGGTGCACTTTTATGTGTTATAATTTTTTTAGGTTTATTTTTTGTTGATTTTAATAATTTACTATTATTAATAGTAAAACCCCTATATAATACTTTTTCTTTTGGTGTTAAGTAATCTTTAAAAACATCTTTACATTGTTTTAATTTTTTAAAATTATTTATTCCTTCTTTAGATGTAGAATTTCCATCTATAAAATTACTTAAAGTTTTCCATATATTATCTTCTATAATAGTATTTTTTTCTTTTTTCTTAAATTGATCTCCAAATAAATATTTTTCAAACCACTCAAAACATACATCTTTAGAAATTTTTTTAACTTTATTAAGCTTTTTCTTGTATTTAGGTACAGCAGATTCTATATTTATGTTAACGTATTCCATATCAACCCCCTACTGAATTTTAGTACTATTAAGATTTACTATATTTGCTAATTCACTATCATTAAGTATAGTTTCATCTGGTAATGATTCTGCTAGTTTCTTTATATCATTATCTGTATTATTATCTATAGATACACTACCAAACATGTCACCATCCCCATCTTCATCGCCACCACCACTAACACCTTCTGTCTTTAATTTGTCTTTATATTCTTTTATTTGTTTTCTTAACTTAGCATCAGATTCTAGTGAGTCCATAACTTCGTCCATATCAACACCTGCTGCTGCTGCAAACATTGCTATAGTTACAGGTATTCCCTTTTCTTCTGCTGTAGTTAACATATCCATGTAAGTTGAATCTGATCTAGCTGATAAATCTTTTGTCCATTGAACCTTTGGTATAATATAATTCTTAGAACTAGCTAAATTCTTAGCACCTAATATTCTATGTGATTTAGAATATCCACTAGTGTTAACCTTGTGATCTAGCTCTGCCTGAGTTTTTTGTTTAAATCCATGATACTTAGAAGTTAATAAAAATATTTTATCATAAAGGATACTAGTAGTCATATACTCTCTAAAAGATTTTAGATTTTCCATAAAACTTGATAATGCCATTTCTTGGGTATTGAAGTTACTATCACCACTATTATGAACTATTATTCCATTAGCTACAAATGCAGGAGATTCTGTCTTTTCAATAGTTAGATCATATAATTTTACAATATTAGTTTCTTTAACATAAGAAACATTATCAAAGAAGTATTTAATATCAAATAAACTAAGTACTCTTTTGTAAAAGGAAACACTTATTTGTTTTAATACTTGTAATAAATCATCATAAGTACCTTGTTCATATACACCATAAGGAAGTACACCTCTTTTAGTCTTAGAGTCTACATTTAAAGTAGATCCTAAAAAGGGACTAACTCTACGACCATAAGTTTTAATTGAAACGAGCTTACCCTTATCATTTTCAAACCATTCACCTACATTTTGTTGTCTTCCAATATATCTAGACCTAAGAAACATATTAATAGATTCAATTGGTATTCCTATAGTTCTTTGTATTGTAGAACCAGTAGCTTCATACTGAGATTTACTACCATGTACTAGTTGTTTCTGAATATTTTTATATAAATGAGAACCAACTGCACTATTAACACTTAGTCCTGAATAATCATCCATAGTATATGAAGGATACCCCATATCTAATAGAAGAACTCGTAAATGTTTTATCATTCTAAATGAAGATGAATAAAAGATTAATCCTATATCAGTCCCACTATTATAGTTTACAGAACCACCACCATCACCGTCAATAAACCCTGCTATAAAAGCATGTTTACTTTCTAAGTCAGCTTGTAATATTGACCAAGGAACATCTTTATAATAAGCTCCTACTTCTCCTTCAATTCTTTTATAAGGACTTGCACCAAGTTGAGCAAACCATTGCCCAATATGTATACTATTAACTGTTATAGCATAAGTATTTTGTTTGCAAGTTCCTGTAATACCTAATATATCATATTTATCCCCTTTAATACTACTCAACTCTGTATAAGATATATCAGTATTAAAAACTTTCTTAATATTTCTTTTAAATTTTGATAGCACCGATGCATCTGCGTTAATTAGAGATATTCCATATTTACCTATTACTCTATCTGTTACTATTATACCCAATAAATAAGCTAATTCAGGTGTCATGTACTCGGGTTTAGTTATAGTATGAGTTTCTTTAATAGGATCTTCTAGGTTTAATTTTAATTTATTTTTAACTATATCAATACCATTTTGATCTATACATAATGTAGAATTAGTAGTTAGGTCTTTAGTCTTGACCCAAATCGGTTTTAATTCTTCTCCAAGTGTAAGAATCTTATGATCTTTTGTTGTTCTAACATTATAACCCTTATTAGTAAGTATTTTATATACAGTATCTTCTCCTCTATACCAAAACTTAGTAGCTTTAACGGGTTTACCAGTTTTACCTTTAATAGTTAAATCAATATCAATACCAGTATCTTTCTCAATAGTTTTTAATCCTAAATCTTTACTAAGATCAGTTAATGTAATTAGGCCTCTATCTGTTGAAATAGTAGTATCACCCGATAGACAAAGGAAGCTATCATTAACACCAAGAGCTCTCATTTTTGCATTACTAAAAGTATCCCACTCATCTGTTATTTTCCAGAAATCTGAGCCTGATCTTACATCATTGGTTTCTATACCAGGACGAGTTGCAATTATGGCACCTTGCGGGTCTTGATCTGCGTTAGTAAATAATGATAATATAGAATCAAGCTGGGAGTCCGTAGCATCCCAATCGTCACTCCCGCAATTGTGGGAAATGATACCATTAGCTATAAAAGCAGGCTTAGTTCCATAACCCATAGTCAAATCATAAACATGTTCTTCTTTACCTTTATCTATTTTAATAACTTTTTCGTGTAAATAATTTTCATTATCATTTACAATGCATATAAATTTATTTTCAAGGTCTTTTGCTTCAACCCATTCTAACTTTTTGCTACTATTCAAAATTAAAATTTTATGGTCAGGTGTACAAGATAAAGTTCTTCCTTGTTCTGTTGTTATAGATATAGTATCTTTACACCCTCTATAATGCCAGTACTTAGCACTATGAAACTTACCATCATAGCCTTTTACTTTAAGATCGGTAGGAAAACTAGTAGTTTTTCCTCTAAATTCTTTAGGATTATGGGGTATAATTTCATCAATTCTAATAAGACCTTTCTCTGTACTTACTAAAGTATCGCCTGTTAAACAAGTCACATGCAATATGGACCTTTGTCTTTTCCAAGATGCTATAATAGTTCCACGCATTAATGCTTTTTCTATTAACCATATAGGTAAGAGTCTTGTGTAATAACTCAGGCTCTTTATTCCTGGTATAGAAGTTCTATTAAGATACAGAGTACTCAGTGGTTCAAGTTCTATTTTATTTTGTTTTAATAGTTTAACCATTAGTGCATTAGGAATTTCTTTTAGTGCTTCTTTATCTCTTTGATCTTTTGATCTTAAAAATTGTTTCAATTCGGGACTAACAATAACATCAATTTTAGGATCATAACCTTTTAATGGAATTTCTGTCAAGGTGCAGTTATCAGGGTTCTGCATAATTATATCTGTGAAGATACCTCTATCCTCATTAAATAATAAAGATCCAATAACCTTACCAAGAACTAAATAACTAACAGATAGTTGTCTCATTAAGTCTACTACACCTAATTCAGCTATTGAATCTTCAAAGATATTAATTATTGATTTATCTTTAACTCCAGTCAATGTAAATGTTGACCAGGGCAAATTAGCCATTAGATCAACAGTAGGACCACTAACTGTATCATATAAATAAATCTCTCTATACAAGTCATTTAAACTTTTTTCACTAAAGTCATCTACCATATTCTCTAATAGACTAGTATTAAAATTAGTATAAGTAGTGTTAACACTTGTATTTAAACTTGCAGATCCTACCATGGGTGTTGTATTATTAGATCCTGTAGATCCTGATCCCAACATTTTAGCAGTGTTTAATTTAAACATATTTGCCTCTTAGTATTATTAGCCTTGTGATATTAGGAACTGAAACCAAATAACCCCAGTATGATTAACTGCATCTGTATTAGTAATAACCATGTACAAATTAGATGTTTCAGGATAGTCTGAATTTATCATGTATTCATTTACAGCAACATTATTAGGATTTTTAAGATTTAGATTATCGTATGTTAATACTTCATATAAGGAAGGTAATGATAAGTCTTTTTTAGTTCTAATAGAAACACTGAAATCTAATGAACCACATACAATTTTAAACCTTTCTAATGTAAAGAAACTAGATAGAGGAAATTCTATAACATCTGATGTATCAGCTTTTAATATAGAAGGTGCTTGAAATGTGTATTCCCAATATGTATTATTTCTATCACTTGATTTACCACTTATCTTTTTCTTACTACTAAATAGAGCTATTGACATTATAATACTCCTATATTAATTATTATCATCTTCATTTTCACTTTCTTCTAGCATTTGAGCGTACAGACAGCAACCGCGAGCCACTGATTTTAATGGGTCACTTGCATGTATAACTTCACTAACTTCAAAAGGAAGTTTAGTTGTATTAAGTTGTTTCTTAAATAAATCAATAAAGCCTGCTGGTTTTGATGTACCACCACTAATTATAACTGGTATGGGTTCTAGTATTCTAACATTAACATCTTTTGATGAGAAGGCTTTCTTTACAGTAGTTAATACATTTTGAATTACAAATCTATAACTATAGAGTAATGCTCTTTCTTCTGGGGGAATACTAAACTCATCCATAGATAAATCTAATTCTTTTTCTTTAATACTAGAAATAAGTGATACTGATTCTCCTACAGCCTTAGCACTTTGAATATCAATAAAGTCACCAGATTTATCAATACTAAATTCAAATATATTAATCCCTTTATAAGTAAGGCAGGTATTTACGAGCCCGGCTCCGAAGCTAAAGCTTAGAGCTGTTAATGATTCTTTAACACCTAATTCAGAAATAGCTACAGCATAACCTTCATTGATAGGACTAGCTTGAACACCAAAACTTGCACATAAACTTTCTATAGACATACTGTGATAGAACGTATCAAAGTCAGGATTATTAAGTTGATTACCCGGAATAGAGAAAACTAGGTGTTCATTATCTTTCTTAATAGATTTTTTAATAATGTAATCAAACATTTCTTTAAGTATAGGTCCTGAGTTTTTTTCTTTAGGATTAATTATACCATCACTTAAAGGTCTTTGTGCAGCTTGATTACTTACTTTAGCAAACTCAAGAGCATCTTCACCAACTACAAGTATCTTATCATTCATATCCATATAAGATATTTTATTTTTATCAAATAAAGCAGGATTAAACTTTTTCTTATCTATTTCTAGAAATGCGTTTCTTATAGTCTTATATGTCATTGAAGTTCCAAAACTTGCACTAACGAGAAATCCTGTACCAACATCTAGTCCTACACCATATCTAATACTATTATCTTCTTCTTTATTTTTATCAACTACTATAGTGTCTTCTGATTTGATATTTTTATTTGTCATGGTTTTAATACTATTATCTTCTTTTCCTACTGATTGTGTTTGTATCTGTGTATTTTCCATATCTATCTCCAATTCGTTTTCTATTTCGATCCCTATGTTAGGCAAGAAATCTGTTAATTTAGGAATACTCATTGTTTATTCCTTTATATTTGATTTAACATTAGCTGGGTTTAAATCAAAAAAAGGTATATCTCCCATTATACCCTCTGTATCATCTTCTACTACTATAACATTATCTATGTCGGGGCCATTTGTATCCTCCTTTTTAATTTTATGTTTACTTTTTGGAACATATGTATCTTCCGATGTTTTACTATAATGTTTTCCTGAATATCTTAGAATTACATCTTCTCTAATTAATCCAAAAAATAAGAACTTGAGCCTTTCTTTCAAATTAATATCAAGTTCTATGTATTTCATAATATTATAGTTTAACCTCTTTTCCTTCAATAATGTTAAATAGCTGACCTGTAATTAATATACCCTATGATAGATTAATAAGTTTTTTAAGTTCTACAATTTCTTCTGTTTTCTGTAATCTTAATGCTAAATCAAATCTCTTCAATTTAATATCTGCTACTGAGTTTTCTTAATCCTTATAATTGTTAAGCAGCGAATTAATACATACATACTTAATGTCTACAATAGCTACTTTACTATTATCATTTACAGTAATGTCCAAACCATCCAAGTTCTTTAATATAGTGTTAATTTTAACCTTCATGTCTTTGATCTCTTATAATTATTATTAATTTATTGATTATCTAACTATTTGTCTATTATTTAATACAAATTTTTACTATCTTTAACTGGTTTACGTGTCTTAAAACTTATTAATCTCTCAAAATCTGTATAGTATTTTTTAGCCTCACTTTTTGTTAATATAAGATATTTCTTTTTTGTAAAGTAAAACTGCATAGGAGATAAATCTACATAATAGTCTCCTATCTTTAAAATAACATGATTTAGACATACATCTTTAGAGTTTTTCTTAGCATGTTTTAGTATATCTTTTTTTAGATGAACAGACTGAAAAAAGGTATCATCTTCAAATATCTTTTTATCTTTTAGAAAATTACCAAAAGCTTCTATAAGATTACCACACTGACCTGCAAAATCATTAGGTGTTTTATATTTACTATATTGATTATACTTTGGTGCATCTTCAAAAGGTTCAAACTTTAAAGGTTGTTTAGAAAATTCTTTTATTTGTTTTTCTATCAAACTTATAGATATTTTCTTAATTGCTTTTATTTTAATATATTTCATTGTTATCCTTCTAACTCTTTAAATATCTTATTAATGAGTTTTAGTTGCTCACTATCGAACTTATGCTCTTTAGATAAATTAGACTTAAAATAATCACTAGCTTTATTACCCATTTCTCTACCAACAGCAATTAAGTCAGCAGCCATTTCACCAATATCTTCATTGTTGTTGTTCTCCTTAGTTTATCTATCTGTTATTATTAACTACTGGTGTCTAACTGTACTCTATTTAAGTATCTTTTTAATAAGTTTTACTGTTTTTTTATCATTTAATAATGATTTTAAACCGTGATGTTTAGGCTTTAATTTTACTAACTCGTCATAAGTAACCCACTTAAACTTTTCTGTTTCCCAATCTAGAACTGGTTTAAATTCATTATCAATTAAACCGATAAAATTATTATACTCAAATCCTTCTGTCTTAAATACAAAAGCAGAATACAATTTCATTTTCTTAGAATACCCTGTTTCTTCTTTAAATTCTCTTGAGGCTGCTTTTTGTATATTAGACTTATCTGTATCATCTACTGCGCCACCAACTGTACCCCAAGTATGGGGGTTATTAACATATTTAGATCTATAACTAACTAATATTTTTTTAGTTTTCTTGGATATACATAATATTCCAGCACCTAAATCACCCCAAAAAGGTTTACCAGCTTTGTTATCATAGTCATCTGCTTTTACAGTTATATTTACATATTCTATAGTCATAACTATTCTTCCAATTCTTTAAATATCTTATTAATGAGTTTTAGTTGTTCACTATCGAACTTATGCTCTTTAGATAATTTCTGTTTGAAATAATCACTAGCTTTATTACCCATTTCATGTCCTACAGAAATTAAATCCGCGCAACACTCGCCAATATCTTCATTAGTCATAAGACTTGGTGATTTATAATAACCAGGATGGTGTCTATTATGCCTACAATGATGTTGCCAGGCTTTATCAGTATACTTGGTTATAGATTCTGGTAATTTACTATACTTAGACCCCGGCCTATGTGATTCTGTTATCCATACATAGGGTAAATATTCTATGTCACTTGCTGTTTTAGAAGCATCATGTTTAATACCCCTTTTAGACAAATTAACTTGATTAATATTTATATCTAACTTATTTATTTCTTTAATAGCAAGCCTAACACCTTCAATATGCTCGGCGTTCCTTTTAAGAAAATAATTAATCATTGCAGTAGTCGGTTTTTGTATATTAGACATTGCTTTAATAGTTACTTTTGAATATTCCATAAATATACCACTCTTATACTTTTGGTTTCAAATACTTATAGATATCATCTTTAGTAATAAGTATCATATTTATTAATCCTTATTTTTCTTCTTATTAATCTTTTTAGTCTTGGTCTCTGCTTTTTTCTTATTATCATCATTAGCATCTTTTATATTTGTATCTTCTTTCTTTACTAATATACCCTCACCAACCATAGCATTTATCTTAGAAACTAAGTCTTTAATTTCAATAATAATCTCTTTAGTTTTATCTTTTATATCAGGTGGTGCATTACTAAGTGGGGCATCTTCTCCTTCTAATAGTGACATAAATATTTGTAATGCAGGAACTACTTGCGCTAATGCTTCTCCAGCAGGACCTGCTATAATAATACTTTTAGATATATTAGAACCAATTATAGAAGACATTGACCTTTTAGATTTAAACATAATTTTATTAACCCCCTACCGTATTAACTTATCTTAATTATCAAGTACATCTCCTGAACCTCCAGAGCAAGTAGACCCGCAACTGATAGGATCATCTATAATTTGTATATCAAGCCCGTTTGCATATACATTATGCACACCATCATGAGTCCCAGAATGGCACGGGATTCCTCAGCAGTGACTTTCCATAGTATCAGTTCGCCTTTCTACTTCTAGACCATTGGCAAATACATCAGGACTCCATGAAGATGATGGTCGTGGTGGATAGCACCCATGTCCTGACACTCAAGAGCAGACATCTCCTTTACGAACGACGCCAGCCATATCAATCACCTCCTTTTTTTAATTTTTTACAATTTGGACAAGAAGGAACTCTATACTTTATATATGAAGACTTAGCGTTCCAAATAAAATTACACTTTTTGCAGATATGTTTAATATACTCATCACAACTATTATACTTTCCAACAACTTTTAAAGAATCACCATATAATTCATAGACTCTATTAATATAATCATTAGTATCATATTTGTGTCGGGACTCAATCATAAGTTTAGATTTAGAAGCTTTTTCTTCTTTCGATAAAGAAGCATAATATTTTAATACTCTCTTAGACTGATCTTTTTTCATCTTTTCAGTCCATACCCTGCCAGTTATTCCTTCCCCCACCATTAGTAAGATTAGTAAGTGGGCCTTCTTTTTTATCTCGCCTACCAATTATACTTATTAATTTTATTTCTAATTCATGGGCTTGTTTTTCTGTTAAGTTGTTAATGAACCTAATTTTTGGAACATCTTTAGTTTGTTTAACTATTTTTTGTATTATATTAGATTTAAAATCATTCCTACTTGTTCTATTAGTGATAGCACCAGAACATAAATGATGATAAGCTCTATCCCCACTCCCTTTTCCAACATAAAAAGGTTCATGTTCAAATACCCATCTACTATATCTTTTCTTTTGTTTGCGTGTATCTAAAAGAATATAAACATAAAATTCTTTTTTCTTAGTATTATATTTATGTTCAGGTAAACTACATTCTATTTTCTTTTTGGGTTCTTTATTACTATTATTTAAACATAGTGTTTTTCAATTTTAGATATTCTTTGTTTTAAAGTCTTTAGCGTTAATCCATATTCTTGTTGTTTCTTAGTATTAAGTTTTCTTTCAGTCTCTAATGATTTTAAATATTCTTTACTCTCCGGTAAATCTTTTAAGGCTTTAGATACTCTACTATTCATATGAATAGAACTATTAATAGTGTCAAAACATATTTTATTATTTTTAGTAGCTAAACCAAACTCTCCATTAATACCAATATTAATATCACCATCAATAGCTATGTTAATATTATTATCTACAATTTCTATAGATAGTTTACAACCACCCATTTCTAAATAAAGCTTACTATCTTTCTCTGCTAACACTATCTTTCTTTCCATTATTTATAATCCCATTTCTGTTTTATTATTCTTTAATCTAAGCGACCAATAGCGATATACAAGACCACGCTCTAAATAGTTTCTTTGTCTTACTGGTATCTTAACACTATGTAATAGAGGAGCTTTTTTAATTACTTTGACAGTATTATCTTTCTTTATAAAAAGTAATCCTGAGTACTCTGGAATCTCTGAGAGCTTAACAAATTGAGAACCAACACAAAAGTAAAAGTAATTAGGAATCTTTTTATATCGTAATTTTAAAGCTTTGTGTTTATTTACTTTGTTACGGAAGTCGTTTAAATAGTCTCCTCTAGAAGTTTTTATTTCTAGTTCTGTAGTTAAGTTTGATTTAGTAACAGTAACAAGATCAGCTTCCCAACGTTTACTAAATAATGAAACATTAGGTACTATAAGAGAGTGATGTTTATCATAGCAATAATAATTAAATAAAATATCTTGTATTGATTTCTCAGTGTGTTTAATGGTCATAATTATTTAATACTATTTTTAATACCATTAGAAATAGTTTTTATAAGACTTGTCTTAATTAAAAAATGATCGTTAAAATTAAATCTTGATACATTCTGACCTTGTTTAAGAACTATTGTTTGAAGTTTTCCATCTTGACCTTTTTGTGATAAACTAATAGAATATCCACTATCTTTAATATTACCTTTTTTAGTCGCACTTACCCATAAATAAAGTATTACACCCATAGGATATGATGCTTTTAGATTAACTCTTTTTGTTACACTGTAAATAGTTCTACCTTTATCAGTTTCACCTTCTTTTAATACCACTTTTAAATATTTTTTAGTAAGAGTTTTTAATGATTTTAGAGTTTCAACAGTAGTAGCAGAATCAATTTCTATATTATCAACATTTACTTTTACAATTTTCATAATTTTTATTCCTTTATTTGTTTATTTGTTTATTACAATTTTCTTACTTCATCTAAATCATTTAATCTAGAAAACTCGCCATGATATTCAAGGGCTGCCTTGTTATATGCTTTAGCTGCATTAATTAATTTTTTAAAGTAACCTATAACAATTTCTTTTTTACCAATTCTTATACGGGCTTGATATTTATTAATGTGTTTAATAAAAGTTACTCCCTTAACTCCAGTACTACTATTTTTAGGTATCTTTCTATTACAACTATTTTCAGCATGACTACATACTCTTAAATTATACTTTCTACAATTAAGAGTATCTCCATCTATATGATCTACTTCCATTCCTTCAACAGGCTTTATAATTTTTCTATGTATTAAACCTATCTTTTTATTTCTACAATAACCACTTATTAATCCCCATTTATATTTCTTAGCATATTTATAATATTTCTTATCTATAATACAATTAGCTACTTTCCATCCCTGTAAATCATAAAGTTTAATAGTACAGATATCACCTTTTAATATAAATTCATTAGGATCATAAAATGTTCTTAATGGATTACCCCAAGTATAACCTCGAGCTTTAATTTGTCTATAATGTCTATTACAATAACCTTTAGTATAAACATCTTTAGTACAATCTTTTACTTTACACTTCTTATTCATTTTTATCTCCATGAAAGATATGAAGAGGTTAGGAAGTGTTCATGGCACTTCCAAGGTGATCAAACCCTGTCCCTCATAAATTATTTAACTCCTACATTAGCTTTAATAATTTCTTTTGCTGTAATTGAATTTATTTTAGATTCTAAATATTTATCTCTGCCAGGTTTTGCAACTTCAAGACCGCTCTTAATTCTATTAAGAGCATCACTAAGATTATAATTCAAACAATAACATGAAACTATAATCTCTTTCATCTGACTGAAATTAAATCCTTTCGTTACTTTAACTAAGGTACTAATAACTTTCTTTGTTTCTTTACCTTTAAGTTTCATATTAAAGTAAGCAAGCCTACCTTTTGAACCTGGATTAGAAATTTCTATAACCCTATCAAATCTACCCGTTCTTAACATTCTTGGTGGAAGTTTATCAACATAATTAGTAGTACCTAATAATACCATACCATCTTGTTGTGAGTCACCATCAAATAAACCTAAAAGTTCGTGTTCGTTGTACCTTACTAGCTCATCCACGTCCTCCAAAATTGCTAATACCCGTCTACTAGGTTCTATCTGTCTAATAACATTCATAGCTATAGTTAATAAATGGGGTTGTTTAACAATTAATACTATATCACCCTCAGCCATAATATTATTCATAACAATCTTTAATATGCAAGATTTACCAGTACCTGGACTACCATATAGGAGCATTCCACGTTTATGAACAAACCCTAAATCATTAAAGTTAGATTTCATTTTCCAAAATTTATTAATCTCACTAGTAACAATGTTTTGTCTTTTGTCTTCAAACTTTAACAAGTCATCAGTCTTTACTTCATGAGGAATAAAGAAAAACCCCTGCATATCAGAACTCAACTTATATATATTAGATTGTAATTCTTTAATAAATTTAAGAGTAGGAGCTGGTCTTATTACTGATCCCCCATCACTATACTGGGTATATGTAGGATCTACTTTTCTTTTAGAAGTTCTGTCAACTACTGACGGTTCCTTATCATAACCTTTTACATTAACATACTTAGTTTTCTTGACTTTCATAATAACAACCCTGTCCTTTACTATAATTTACCATAATAATTCTCTACTATAACTTAAACGATTTTTTAAACTTCTCAATTGTCATTATCTTTATACCTAAATCTTTTGCTTTGTTGAGCTTGGCACTACCACTATCAAGATCTTTAACTATCAAATGTGTGGTATTCTTACTCACACCAGAACCTATTGTTCCGCCATTCTTAACTATCTTAGACTCAAGTTCGGCCGACCGGACACCAGTAAATGCTACTGTTATACCACTAAGCTTTGTTGAACTAAGTTTTAATTTCTTAGGTTTAACTATACTAACATAAGGATCAATCTTAGTCATAAATTTATTAAACTTAGGTACACCAATTGCAAATAGTTCTGCTAATGTTGTTTGAATACCAGCAACGCTTTCAGATTTCTCTACTATATCGTCATAATCATTACTAAGTATTTTAGGATATTTATCCATGATTAATTTTATTCTACGAGAACCCATATCCTTACCAAATGATCCACTTGCAAACATTAAGTCAGATATCGTTATACCCTCTAATTGATTATCAATACCATCTCTAATCTTATTAGCCATAGTATCTTGAATACCATCTATCTTTAATAATCTTTTAGGACTAGCTTTAACTATTTTCATTATAGTATTAAGACCATCATTATAACATCTGGCAACTAGCTTCTCAGAGAAATACTCAACACCTATATTTCTAAAAAAGTGATTAAGCATTTTAATCTCTACAGACTCCATACCCTTCTTATCTGTTTTAAAAATATCAATACCAGAGTCAGTCCATTCAAATTTACCCTTCGGCAATTCAAGTTTGCCTTTCTTTAATACTTCAACAATGTGAGGTATAACATCACCACTCCGGATAATTTTTATTACAGAACCTTTACCAATTGGTCTATTAGGTTTATCAGTTTGATCTTTTCTATGGCCATATTTTATAAAATAAGCATTAAATCCTGTAGCTTTCTTAACTGTAACACCGCCTATTCTAACGCCCTCGAACCATACCCGCGGTTTCCAAAATCCATATTTACTTAATGTCCAATCCACTTTAGTTACAGTGACTGTAGCCATTTGATCATCACTAGGGGATTTAAAAGCTTTCTTATGGTCAGGGTTGCTTGAAGTTCTATTAGCTACAATATCCTGTGCAACAACAATTCCATCAATATCATATCCTGATTTCTTTTTACGTTCAATAAGTATCTTAGTTAATTTAGAAGGATCAATAGTTTTATATATCTTATGGGGTGCTACTTTAAACCCTAGTGTCTTTAACAACTTGAACTGATCACTTGGTTTAAGTTTTGGTTTAATCACTTCAAAACCCATAATGTCAGCATTTCTTATACCAGCGGGTACACTTGTTCTACTTGGATTAAAGAATCCATTAGTAAAATTTCTAGGATTTTCAGCTTCATCTTTATAGTATTTATCAAAGACATTGCTCTTCATAAGACCTTCAACTCTTACTACAACACCTTTTTTTGGTTTAGGAAGTTTAAGATAAGGACTAATAACAGATAAATCTCCACCATAAGTACCATCACCCCTAGTAAACATATTCCATTTATTAGTAAGACCAACTAACATTAATGATGCACCATCCATCTTATCACTTGTAACATATGGTCCTTCATGAGTTGCAAGCCATTTGTCTGCTGTACCATCTGCACTTTTAATTTTATCCAATGATGGCATGTGATATGGCAACCGAATTTTTCCTTTACCCTTCTTAACAGGAGCCCCTATTTGTTTTAAGCGTATATTAGAAGGATCTTTAGTTCTCAACTCATCCTCTACTATATCATAGACTGAGTCACTAACAAGACTATTTCCTGTATTATAATAAGTATCAGCAAACTTATCTAGAAGCTTAACAAGCTGTTTGATAACAAGTGTTTTGACATATTTTTTAGGATTCTTTTTAAGATTAGCTAAATTAATAGGTTTTTCTTTCATAGTATCATCTTTAATCCATTGCTCCAAGTCTTTTTTCTTTATAGCTAACTTTCTTTTTTTATTTACACCTATACCCATTATACGCTTAGACTTAATAGGCATATTGTCTTTATCACCATCATCAAATAAAACGTATACCCTATTGTTTCTTACAGAAGATACAGTACCAATATAATACTCATTTTTATCAAATTGTATAACAACTCTGTCAGTTTTATTATACTTTGCTAATGCAGCTATAATTATATATTCCATAGTTATAATTGTCCTATGCTTATTCAAACATTTCTCTTACTATTGAATCCTTGTCTTTTTTACCATCTTGATCTTCCGGATTATTCCTATAATAAATTCTTCTTATACTATCAGATTTGTCATTTTTAGCATCTTCATCTTCTGGGTGTTTTTTATAATAAAATTCTCTAATACCATCACTATCTGAATTTTTTGCATCTTCATCATCTATGTTCTTCATGTAATATATAGCTCTTATTACTTTATCTTCATCAGTCTTAGCATCTTTATCATCTGGATTATTTTTATAATAAATTTTTCTTATATCCGCATCTTTATCTTTTTTAGCATCTTGATCTTTAGGATTATTTCTATAATATGTTTCTCTTATACTATCAGATCTGTCATTTTTAGCATCTTGATCTTTAGGGTTATTTTTATAATATAATTTTCTTAAACCAGTACTTTTTCCCTTTTTATTACCTAATCCTACAAATGGATCAGATTCATCTTCATACACCTCTTTGCTAAACTTATAAGTACCTTCAAGTTTTTGGAATGTTTTCAACCATTTTATAACCCTATCTCTAAAACCTTCTACACCAGCTCCATATACTTTCTTTTCCGGATATAAGAAAATATCATTCTTATCTTCCATATTTATATAAGGTTTTATAAGTAATCTAGATATAGGCTTATTTATATTCTTGTCAGTAGAATCTATTATGTAAGCTACTAGAGTCCCATTTTCAATATCTTTAGTTACATACTCTCTATATTGACCATTATCTATGTTCATGCAAGAAGTCCACCCACGGCCAGTAGACATACCTGCTATATCATAAGGATGCCTTGATACTACTATAAGCAAGTTTTCTTTTTTAGAAGCAGTCCTGTTTTTATCTTCATTAAATTTCTTTAAGAGTAATGATTCTTTATTCTTAGTTAGAATCTTACCTATCTTAACCAAGTTAGATTTATCACTCTTATTAGACTTAGCTAAACCTTTACTATAATCAACTATATCATAACCACTATCTTTTAAGAACTTAGTTAGTTTAGCAGGTGGTTTCTTTACTGATTTTTTAGTTTTAAAATCTATATATAGTCTATCTTTATCTTTAAAAACATTATTAAGATAGGATTTAAACTTCTTTTCCATTATAGCTTTTTTGAATGGTTTTATTTGTTCTAATGTTAATGCTGATATAACTTTAATAACTTTAAATTTTATGTATTCCATAATGTTAATCCCTAATATCAATAATCATTGAATAAGGCAACCATCTTCTCTTTTTCCCAGAACCACTAACAGCAAATTTTTGATTTCTTGATATATCTAGAACTTCTTTCCAACTTGTTTTTCCATCAGACCATAAAATTTTAGCTTCTTTGCCAACTGTACTCCATCCCAATTTAAACTTTTTTTCTTTTTCAAGTGATTCTTTTTCTCTCTCACTTACTTTCTTAGTATACTTAGAAGCAGCTTCATAAGCTTTTTTATAATATTTTAAATACTCGGACCAGCTTACTTGCTTATTCTGCATTAACGATGCTACTTCTCTATCATCTATATATGCGTTGAAACTCAATATTTTATTCGATATAGGAGTTAAACCAACCATTCTGTATCTGCCATTAATAGCTATTGTAATAGCGAAAGGTTCATTAGCTCTACCTGTAGATATTTTACGACCAAGTGGTGTTAATGGATAAATACTTTCTGTCAATTTTTTAGGTTTATTCCTTGGATTTAATACGAAGTCTAAGTCCTCATTATGAATTATAAATTCCATAGTATTAAAGAAAAACTTTTTCTTTTCAAAATAATCCTTTACACCATACACATCATCTGGATTAAGTTTAAGTTCTTTAATCTTTTTATCAATTTGTTTCTTTAAACCTTTAGCTAAAGATATATTTCCTGTTTTACGAGCTTCTTTATAATCCTTAACCCAACTTACTAAACCACTTGGAATTTCCATATTAGTTTTAGTAGTTCTCTTAGGCTTAGCTTTTCCGATATCAATATCTAACCACTTATTAATATCCTTAGATAGTATCTCAGATTTTCTTTTCTTCTTAGACTTAGTTATACCAACTAATCCCACAAGACTTCTAGTGGGTTTAAAACTATGTTTATCCCCATCGTCAAAGACGATGTATACTAAACCTTTTCTAATACCAGTCACAGTCCCCACGTAATATTCAGGATCTTTAGAAGTATTGAAGTTAGCTATAACTCTATCACCTTTCTTATATTGTGGTGAAGCTGATAGTATATCTACAGAAATATTAACGTATTTCATAATTATTACCCCTTAATATTAATTCTTATTTATTTTTTCTACAAATAAACTATCTTGTTCAAAGAAGAAAGCCAGCTCACTGGATGCTATAGGAAGTCTAGCTGATGTATCTCTAAGTTTAGTAACTAGTCTATAGGATGTAGCATATTTAGAGGGTGTAATAGTAACAGATTTACCTTCATCTAAATCTTTTATAATTTCTTCTTTTCTTTTATTAGATATTGAGACTCCAATATCAGGAATTATAACATCCTTCTTTTTTCTTTCCAAATATCGTTTAACTTGTCTTAGTTGTTTAAAGATTTGATTATTTATATTTTTTAATCTAATTTCATTTCCTGAAAATGAAGTAAAATCGCCATCAAAATCAAAGTCTGTCCACTTATCATTTTCATTTTTAAACTCTGTAGATCCATCCCAAAATAATTTATATTTTGCTTTATTTATTACTTTCTTGAAACGAATCTTTATTTTTATATCTTTAGAATCTAATACTACTTTACTATAAGTCTTTCTATGAGCAATTTTTAAACTAAATCCTTCAGGAACATTTATCATATCAGTATATTTAGTCAATAACTCTTCATAAGACAATGATTTTGATTTCTTTTCAACTGCGTTAGGGACAGGAGTCCTGGTTGGTGCAGCCCTTCCAATACCAATATAAAGCCATTTATCAATATCTTTTTTAGGAATTTCTGATTTACGTTTCTTTTTAGATTCAGTAATACCAACAAGACCTACAAGACTTCTAGTAGGTTTATAGTTTCCCCGATCACCATCATCAAAGGTTACGTAGACTAAACCATTACGAATAGCAGTTACAGTTCCTACATAATACTCAGGATTCTTAACAGTATCAAAGTTAACAATAACCCTAACACCTTTCTTATACACAGGTATAGCAGATTCTATTGTACTATTTTTAATATAACTAATTAAGATAGATGTTAACTTTTTTAATCTCATAACCATTATTTTGCTCCTCGTACTATATAAAGTTCACTACTATTTCTTCTTTGCTAGTTCTTCTTTACTAGTTCTTGATTGATCTAATAGTATACTAAGCTGGTTTCTTTCTTTTTTAGATAGTTTTTCACCCTTAGAAATCTTTGACATAAGATCTCATATTTCTGAATCACCTTTATCTTCTTCTGCACCTAAAATAGAATTGACATTTACATTTACATATTTCATAATATTACCCCTTATTATTAGTTTTAATGCGTTTGATTAACTTTTTTATATCTTTAATAGATATTTCATATATAGTATCAGAACCTTTTACATCATAAGTATGAGGGCCTTGACCTGGAGGTGTATATACTTTGCCATTATTATCTACTATATATCCATGCGGAAATAGTAAACCTTTACCTATTAGTCTCACTTTATAATTATCAGGTACCTTATCAATATTAGTACTGACAAGTCTAAAACATAAGTTATTCTGGTTAAATGTTGGTTCAGGATCTATGTTATAATCAATAACCTTCTGTAATGAGTTATAAGGATGAAATTGTCTAAACTTCTTTTTACTATTTAGTAATTTTAAAGGATTTATTTTAACTATACTAGTTATATTCTTATTCAGTTTATCTAAAGCAGTATCCTTAGTAGACTTAATAGCTATAGTAATATATTCCATTATATTATTCCCAGTATTTAATCAAACATATCTTCTAAATGTTTATCTTTTTTAGCATCTTGATCTTTAGGATTATTATTATAATATAATTCCCTTACATCAGAGTCTCTATCTTTTTTAGAATCTTGATCTTTAGGGTTATTTTTATAATAATTTAATCTTATCTCTTCATCTTTATCTTTCTTAGCATCTTCATCATCTGGATTATTTTTATAATATAATTCTCTTACATCAGAGTCTTTATCTTTTTTAGCATCTTGATCTTTAGGATTATTTTTATAATATAGTTTTCTAATTCTATAATCTTTATCTTTCTTAGCATCTTCATCATCTGGATTATTTTTATAATATAGTTTTCTAATTCTATCAGATATGTCATTTTTAGCATCTTGATCATCTGGATTATTTTTATAATACAAATACCTTATCTCTTCATCTTTATCTTTTTTAGCATCTTGATCTTTAGGGTTATTTTTATAATATAATTTTCTTAAACCAGTACTTTTTCCCTTTTTATTACCTAATCCTACAAATGGATCAGAT
>Ga0307987_1000113_pt1 | contig 48666 bp, 40 predicted proteins | sample EllFjometagen181_FD_203157 | JGI IMG/M metagenome (GOLD analysis project Ga0307987, IMG submission 203157) | Marine microbial communities from Ellis Fjord, Antarctic Ocean - #181 | ecosystem: Environmental > Aquatic > Marine > Unclassified | place: Southern Ocean | collected 2014-10-08 | reverse complement strand
TTCGCCTGGCTGCTCGAGCGCTTGCCTATGCCCTCACGCCCGGCCCGTAGGAGGCCGCGCCCCGAAAAACAACCCCTCTTCCAAGCTGCGTAATGGCCTCACTGGCCGAGACCGTGACCGAGGCCCGAAGCAGAGAAGCCAGGTGTGCTGCATTCGAGGGTCTCCGTGAAAGAAAGGGGTCATCCGCGTTGCAATAAGTCCCTGAGATTCGATGACTCGCAACCAAAAAATGGGAAAAGCGGGCACTTGCCGCAAGATGATGCGCTGGCGCATGGTCGCTGGATCCCAAGGAGTCGGGGGCGCCGTGCAAGCATCTTGGCAGCCGCGGAGTATCATGCACCTGGAGTCCCGCCCCATGACCGACGACAGTGCACACATCGAAGCTCCTGGGCCGGCTGCCGAGCTGCGGCAGCGGCTGCTCGAGCCGCTCCCCACCGGCCGCTGGAAGCTGCTGCTGACGGGCTTCTCCTACCCCTTTCGGGGTGTGGCGTTTCTGCGGCGGGAGCCCATGCTCATCCCCCTGGCCGTGATGCCGGCGGTGCTCAACCTGGCTCTGGCGGTGTTGGGTCTGGTGCTGGCGTTCCTGCAGGCGCCCTTCGTGATGGGGCTGCTGTGGCAGCGGCCCGAGGCGGTGGATTTCTGGTCGGGGGCGCTGGTGGGGCTGTGGGTGGTGGTCACCCTGCTGCTGGGGGCCTTGGTGGCGACCTTGTGGTTGGTGCTGGTCTACGCGACGGCGGGCCTGGTGGCTACGCCCTTCACCGACTACCTCACCGAGCAGGTAGAGCTGCGTGTGCTGGGCATCGAGGGGCAGGACTTCCGCCTCGGTCGCTTCGTCCGGGACCTGTTCTGGTCCCTCAGCCACTCGGCGCTCAACGTCCTGGCGTGGATAGGCGTGATGGGGCTGCTGGTGCTGCTCAACGTCGTGCCGGTACTGGGCAGCGTGGTGTTCGGCGCCCTGTCCGCCACGGCCACGGCCTACTTTCTGGCCCGGGAGATGCACGACGGCTGTATGACCCGCAGGCGCCTGTCGTGGCTGAGCAAGCAGCGCTTGGTGGCGAGCCAGGCACCGCTGATGATCGGCTTTGGCCTGGGCACGATGGTCCTGTTTTGGATCCCCGGCTTCAACCTGATCATGCTCCCTTTCGCCCACGTGGGCGGCGCCCTGCTCTACTGCCGCCTGGCCCACAACGGCCACGCGCCCTTGGAACGCAAGGGCTAGAGATCCGGTAGGCGCCCGGCCAGCAGCTCCGCCAGGGGGCGGGTGGTCTCGAAGCGCTCGAGCACGATCTTGAGCACGGCGGTGATGGGCGCGGCGAGCAGCATGCCCACCGGGCCCCAGACCAGACCCCAGAAGATCAAGGTCAGCAGGATGGTGATGGGGTGCAGGTCCAGGCTGTCGCCCATGATCTTGGGTTCGAGGCCGTTGCCGATGGTCATCTGCACCGCGCCGGGTAGCAGGACGACCAGGCCGAACTGCCAGCCCAGGCCGAACTGCATCAACGCGATGGGCAGGGGCATCAGGGTGGCGATGATGGAGCCGATGCTGGGGATGAAGTTGAGCAGGAACGCCATCATGCCGAACACCAGTGCCAGGTCCACCCCCAGCGCCCAGAGGAGCAGCCCGGTGAGCAGCCCGGTGGTGGCCGAGGTGAGCACCTTGGTGATGATGTAGCGCCGGACCTTGCGGTCGATCTCGCCCCACAGGCCCTTGCGGGTCTGGGAAGGGGTGTGACCCAGGATGAGGTAGATGACGAAGATGAGCACCAGGAAGGTGGTGGAGATGAGTTTCAGCACCCCACCCGCGGTGTTCTTGGCCCAGCCCAGGGCCATGATGGGCAGCTCGCCGAGCTGGGCGGTGAGCTCCTCGACCTGCTGCTCGAAGCCCAGGTCCACCCCGAAGCGCTCCGATAGCTCCAGGTAGGTCCGCTGGGCCCAGCCCAGCATCTGGTTCCAGGTGTTCTCGTACTGGGTGGCGTTGTCGGCCAGGCCCTCGATGGAGGTCACCAGCAGCAACACCAGGGCGGTGACGCCGCCGGAGATGACCATGAAGGCGGCCAGCAGGGCCAGGAAACGGGGGACCCGCAGCCGGGTCTGCAGCAGGTCGACCATGGGGGTGACCATGTAGGTGAGCAGCAGCGCGAGCACGAAGGGGACCATGACGGCCCGCGCCCAGATCAGGGCCACCGTCAGCATCACCGCTGCGACGACCAACATCGAGCCGGTGACCAGCAGGCCCTGCTCGTTGCCCGCGGTGCGGGGTGCCTTGCCTGGGTTGTCGGGGGCACCCTTGCGGCCGCCGATCTTGCGGAAGGTCTGCTCGAAGAAGCGCGGGATGGGGCTGGTGTTGTCCTCTTCGTCGGTCACCGCTTCGACATCAGGATCGGGCTGTGCGTCTGCCTCCGTCTCGGGAAGCTCTGTGCGGTCCTGCTCTTCTGGCGCCATGGGTGCTCCGGAAATCAGCGAGGCTAGCTAACCGAACCACGCCGACCACGGCGCAGCTCCACCGGAGCATACGCCGCAGAGGCGCTGATCTTGCAGGGGGGGGTTAGCCGCCCAGCTGCTGACGCACCATCGCAGTGAGGCGGGCGGCGGCTTCGTCGACCGTGGCCAGCGCTGCATCCGCGCGCTCGCGCACCATGGAGACGAACGCCGCGTCCTTCATGTCCTTGGTGTTGATGCACACGTTGTACCAGGCGCCTTCGGCGCAGGCCTTGCAGCACAGCACCGCCACGCCGGCGTCGGAGCGGGCGTTGTCGTTGCCCTGCAGCGCCGCCTCGAGGCAGGGGATGATCTGCACGCAGCGCTCGAGCACGCCCAGAGGCACCATGGTAGCGCCCTGGTTGGCGGCGCGAATGGCGGCGCCACGGGCCTTCTTCTCGGCGGGGGTGCCCTTGGGCATGCCGAAGGCGTCCATGACCTTGTCGAAGGCCCAGGTGTCGTTGTCGATGTCAGCCAGGAAGGCCTCGTTGAGGTGCTGAGCCAGCACGGCGGGCTCGTCCAGCAGCTCCCACTTGTCCTCGTAGCCTCGCTTGCCCACGGTGAGGTTGGCCACCATGGCGGCCAGGCCCGCGGCCATGGAGCCGCACAGGGCAGCCACGGAGCCGCCACCGGGGGCGGGGGCCACGGACGACAGGGTGTCGGCCCACTCGCGCACGGTCAGGGAGACCAGGGGCCCGTCCTGGCGAATCTGGCGCTCGATGATGCGCTTGTCGGGGTCGAAGTCGGTGACGTCCCGCAGCCCCATGGAGCGGATGGCCAGCTCGATGACCTCGTTGTGGGGTGCACCGCGGCAGACGCCCTGGCGCTTCAGGTAGTGGTGGCCGGCCTGCAGGATGGCATCCATGGGCAGCAGGCCCACCAGCTCGGAGCCCGTGACCACGACGCCTTCATCGTCGGCCAGGCGCCGGGCGGCGTCCAGCAGGTCGTGGGGGGAGCTGACCGTGTAATCGGTGAGATTGAAGGTCATCTGGGCGCAGTCGTACTCGTCGATGAACCAGCCCATGCCCTTGACGCAGCGGAACATGCCGGGGTCCCGCACCATGTCGCCGTTGGCGTCGCGGATGAGCTCATTGTTCTCATCGCGCTTGGCGATGCCCTTCTCCCGCAGGATGGCCGAGATCTTCTTGGCCTTGCGGACTTCGCGGGTGTTGAAGTTGATGTTGTAGGCGATGAGGAAGGGCCGCGCACCGATGGCGGTGGCGCCGGCCTTGGCGTCGAAGACGGGGCCGAAGTCGGGCTTCCAATAGGGTTCGGTCGAGCGGGCCTCGAGGCCCTCATATTCGCCCTGGCGCACCACCGCGAGGTTCTTCCACTCGGGCTTCGAGGCGGCGTTTTCGTAGAGGTAGACGGGGACGTTCAGCTCGCTGCCCACCCGGGCACCCAGCTGGCGGGCCAGCTCGGCGCACTCTTCCATGGTGATGTTGGCCACGGGCACGAAGGGGCAGACATCGCAGGCGCCCATGCGGGGATGGGCCCCTTTTTGGCCCCGCATGTCGATGAGCTCCTTGCCGCGAGCGATGGCGCTGAATGCGGCCTGCACCACCGCGTCGGGGGCGCCCACCATGGTGTAGACGGTGCGGTTGGTGGCGTCGCCGGGGTCGACGTCCAGCAGCGAGGCGCCCGGCACGTCGCGGATGGCCTGAGCGATGGCTTCGATGACGTCGGGATCACGACCGTTGCTGAAGTTGGGGACACATTCGACGATGGGGCTACCGGCGCTCATGGGCGACTCCCTGATTGGAAGGGGGGGAGCCGGGCTTAACGCAGGGTCCCTCGGCCATCCGCTGTCATCGGTCAGCCCTGTGTGTGGCTACTCATCGCCGAGCTCGAAGATGTCGGTGCGCAGGGAGGGGGTTGGATCCCAGACCGCGTGGCCGTCGGGCAGGGAGGCGAGCATCGCGTCTCGCAGGCTGTGGCCCACAGACCGCGCAGGCGCATGTTCTGCAGCTGCTGGAGGGCGTCCTCTCCTACAGGCGCAGGCTTCCCAGGCGCAGCCGTTCGGGGCGATGGTGTCCAGCCGAAGCTGGCGCCGCTGTTGCTCAGGGAGTGCTCGAGGGCCTGCGAAGTGAGCTCGGCCTGGGTGTGGTCCGCGAGGACCTGTCGAAGCAGCTGCTTGGTGGGCTCGGCTGGCGTGATCTGCTCGACACCCGACATGGACTGGCCTACCGTTCGCCGAATCGGGAGAATCCACGCTGCTTCGGTACCTCGGTGCAGGCGTTACGATGGCACTACCGCGGAGCGTCCAGGCTGGCTACACTCCGCATCTTCTCCATTGCGAACCCCGCACCCACGCAATCCGGGAGCCGCCCATGAACCTCAGCCGCACAACCCGCTGGTTCTCCGTCGCCGCGCTGGCCGCCACGCTCAGCCTCACCGCTTGTGGTCCCTCCTACGACGAATATCGCAAGACCGACACCATCGAGGGTTGGGAGGAGTTCCTGGCGAAGTCCAACGCCAGCAGCCCCCACTACTACAAGGCCGAGAACCGCCTGGCTGAGCTGGAGTTCGAGGTCGCCAAGACCGAGGGTACCCCGGAAGCCCTCGATGCGTTTCTCGAGAAGTTCTCCGAGCCCCAGTTCGAGGCCATCCGCAAAAAGAGCGCCGAAGCCCGCGAAGACGTGGTCTACAACTGGGCCGACGAAGTGGGCACCACCGATGCCTGGGAACAGTTCCTCGCGGAGTTCCCCAAGACCAAGCGCAGGCGCAAGCTCGAAGCTCGCAAGCGCATCAAGATGGGCCAGTACAAAGATCAGGTGGCCTTGGGCCCCATCCGGCAGGAGCGCATCAACCTGGCCGAAGACCCCGAGGGTCCGCTGAACGGCTGGGGTTGGGAGATCGACGTCACCAACAACACCGCCAAGCCCTGGTACAAGCTCACCTTGGGCCTCTACTTCCTGGACGACGATGGTCGTGTGGTGGACCGCCGTGACTGGCCGGTCGTGGCCAAGTTCCTGCCGGGCTACCTGCCCTACGAGACCGGCTTCGACAAGCCCATGGAGCCGGGTGAGACCCGCACCTGGGAATACATGGACGGCGACGTGCCCGAAGGCTGGGCCCGAAAGGTCCGCATCGTGCCGGTGAACATCATCTTCACCGACGACCCCGAAGCCCTCGAGCAGCTCGAGGAAGAAGAGTAGGGCGCCCCGGGCGGCCCTGGCATGCGGTTCGCGCTTCCGCTGGCGCTCTCGGCCACACTGGCCACGGGTGCGGGCTGTCGCGGCTTCGATCTCGATACTGGGCCCTTCGAGAGCTGTGACGCCACCGCGCTGGAACCCGGGCGTGTGCGCGCTCGCCGCATGCCCTGTGACGACGAAGCCATCGACGGCGGCGAAGGGCGCCGCGCCGACTACCTGATCGAAAACGCCTGGGTGCGCTTCGTCGTTCGCCACCCCGGCGCGCCCCTGACCTTGCTCCACGGCGGCGGTGGCACGGTCATCGACGCCGCACCGGTGGGTGAGGCCGACACCCTCTCCGAGCTGGTGCCCTTGGTGGGGGCCGGCTGGCTGGGAGAGACCACCCTCGAGCTCGAGCAGGGCCCCGAGGGCGCTGCCATCCACATCACTGGTTATCCCGAGCCCATCGGCTTCCTGGATGGGTTGGCGCCGGGCCTTGCCCCGGCGGGGCCGCTCACCATCAGCTACCGCCTGGGCCCAGACGATCGGGCCCTGAGCGTTGTGGGCGCCGATGGCTTCTGGCTGCTCCCCCACGCCGGGGCCGAGCTGGCAGGCTCAACGCTGCGGGTGGACGGTGCCATGCTGGGGGTCGATGGCGACGCGCGTGATCTCGGTGGCGGCGTGTTGGTGGCCGGTGGTTCCCAGTTCGCGGTGGGTGCGCCTTCCCAGGTCATGGCCGCGCTGTGGCCCGGTGGCGCCGAGGTCTCCGGCGTCACCCAGGGCACGGAGGTCGAGGTCTTCGAAGGTGAGCGCAGGGTGGGCTGGTTGCCCGTCGACGACGCAGGCGCTTTCGAGGGGGTGCTCCCCGGTGGCGCCGATGGCCTGCGGGCGCTGGCCCCTGGCCACAGCGCCGGGCCCATCGTGGATGTCGCCGAGGGGGTCGAGCTTCCCCTGGGGGCCGAAGGCTGGCTGGGCGTGCGGGTGGTGGACCGCGCCGGTGTTTCCCACAGCGCGCTGGTCACGGCCGTCGACGACCACGGGGCTCGCGTGCTCCACCCGGTGGAGCCCGACGGCACTTGGCTGCCCCTCGGTGGGGGCTCCTGGGAGATCGAGGTGGATGCCGGCCCACAGTTCGTTCGGGCTCAGCATCGGCTGTCGGGCTTGCAAGCATCCGGTGAGCTCGAGGTCGTCCTCGACGGACCCGGCCCTCCCTCCGGGTGGGTGCTGGCCGATCTGTGGGTGGAGACCTGGCCGTCCCGCTGGGAGCGGCAGCCCGCCTCGCTGGCGCTGGCTCACGCCGCGGCCAGGGGCGTGGGCTTTGCCGTAGTGGGGGCCCCCGACGAAGTCAGCACCGCCGAGCTGGAGCGTCCCTGGACCCAGAGCATCAGCACCGGCGAAGGGACATGGTCGGCCAGCGACCAGCAGGGCACCGTGTTGGCGTGGCCGGTCAACAGCAACCGGCGCAAGCCCGGGCACGGCGCGGTGGACTGGTACGGCCTAGCGGCCGAGGACATCCTCCGGGTGGCGGCCGGCAGCACGGGCCAGCGGCGCCTGTTGGTGGTGGACCTGCCCTGGATCCACGCCGCGGGTCCGTCTCTGGCGTGGGACCCCCGGCCTGACATGCTGGCACTGGACAGCTTCCAACAGCTCGACGATCTGTTGGCGCTGTACGACGCCTGGGTAGACCTGGTCCCCACGGGGCCTGCCACCTGGGTCCGGCTGGGCCACGACGACCCCTTCGGCGCCGTGGACGTCGAGCGCGGTCTGGTGGAGGGCCGTACGGTGGCCGGTACCGGCCCCTTCGTGTTGCTCGAGGTCGATGGCCTGGGCAGCGGTGAGCTGAGCTACGTCCGGGGGCCCCACCGGGTACACCTCGAGGTGCGGGCACCCCGGGATCTCGCTCTCGAGGGCGCTGCGCTGATCGTGGACGGTGAGGTGTACGAGCAGTGGGACCTGCGGGGAGGCCTCGAGGACACCCGTCTCGAGCTACTCCGTACCGTGTTCAGCTCGCGCTATGTGATGGCGGTTGCGTGGGGGCCCCAGGACCTCCCGTCGCCCCACTGGGCCATCACCTCACCCGTCTGGACCGGAAGACCCCAATAGGGGCGACCAAGGCGCGCTTCGCAACATCTCCGGTTATGGCCCTGTCCCCGAATCCAGGAGATCCCCATGCAGAGGCTCGCCTTCCTACTGTTCCTGTCCCTCTCCGTCGGCTGTGTGGCCAAGTCCGAGTACCTGGCCCTCGAGAACCAGTATGATGCCGCCCAGCAGCAGGTCACCCAGCAGCAGCAGCGCATCACCAAGCTCGAAGCCGACCTGCAGAAGACCACCCGGCTCGCCCAAGCCGCGGCCCAGAAGCTGCTGGAGATCCGGAAGGAGTTCCAGCCGCTCATCGATCGTGGTGTGCTCGAGGTCACCGTGGACGAGGGCCGCATCGTCATCGGCATGGCCGCCGACGTGCTCTTCCCCTCAGGCTCCGCCGAGCTGTCCACCGACGGCCGCGCCACCGTCACTCAGGTGGCCAAGATCCTGGCCAAGCGCAGCGATCGTGAGTTCCAGGTCGAAGGGCACACCGACAGCGATCCCATCGGCAGCAGCGCCTTCCCCACCAACTGGCACCTGGGTTCCGGCAGGGCCATCCATGTGGTGCAGGTGATGATCACCGCCGGCATGCGCGCCGACCAGATATCTGCGGCCACTTTCGCCGACACGCGGCCCGTGGAGTCCAACGACAACGTCAAGGATAAGGCGAAGAATCGACGGATCGAGGTGGTGCTGCTACCCGACCTGAGCACTCTGCCCAGCTATGACGCCCTCATGGAGCACGGCCGTCCGCCGCGCAAGGCCCGCAAGGGCCACCGGCCGGCCTCGAAGCGTCGCTGACCACCCCGGCTCTTCGCCGTTCAGCGCGTAGACCGCGCCCCAGTCACTCTGGTGTGGCTGAGGGCCGCGGCCCCTGCGGTGGGGCTGCCGCCGGCAGCGCGTTATCAGGGCGGCACTTTCGAATGATCCGAGTCTGTTGTTGCCGGGTCCCACCCCCTACGCTGTGTTGGAGAAATGATGTTTGGGGATGTCCCGCTGGTACTGGTTGACTCCGATGAAAAACTCGTAAACGCGGTCGACGCCATGCGGGGCCTCCCGGCCATCGCGGTGGATCTCGAGGCCGACTCCTTCCATCACTACCGTGAGAAGGTCTGCCTGATTCAGGTCTCGATCCCAGGCACGGACTACGTCATCGACACCCTGGCGGTCTCGGGCCTCGACCCCCTGGCGACCCTGCTGAGCGATCCCGACCAGATCAAGGTCCTGCACGGTTGCGACTACGACGTGGTCAGCCTCAAGCGCGACTATGGCATCCACCTGCACGGGCTGTTCGATACGATGATCGGGGCTCAGTTCCTCAACCTGCCCAGGCTGGGGCTCGCCGATCTGCTGTCGAGCACCTTCGCTGTTGGCCTCGACAAGCGCTTCCAGCGCCACGACTGGGCTCGCCGGCCGCTGCTGGATGTGCACCTCGAGTACGCTCGTGGCGACACGCACTGGCTGCTGGCCATGCGCGAAGTGCTGCAGTATCGTCTCGCCCGCGCGGGCTGGGTGGATGCGGTGGCCGAAGAGTGCCGTCTGCTCGAGAAGCGGGAGTGGCAGGGTCGCACCCCCGATCCCGGCGACTTCCTGCGCACCAAGGGCGCCACGGGGCTCGATCAGGCCGGTAACCGCGTGCTCCGCGCGGTGTACGAGTACCGGGAATCCCAGGGCAAGTCCATGGACCGCCCGGTGTTCAAGGTCATCCCGGATCAGGTGCTCGCCGCCGTTGCTCGGCGTCGTCCCGTCGACCTCGACGAGCTGGGCACCCTCGTCCGCCGTAGCTCCGGGCTGATGCGTCAGCATGGTACGGCGCTGGTCAACGCCGTGGCTGTGGGGCTCGCCGACGATCGGCCGATGCCCAAGGCTCCAGCCCGCAAGAAGCCTCGCAGCGTGGGTGGCCCGGCCAGTGCCCCCGTGGTCGAGCGGCTGAAGACCTGGCGCAGTCGTCAGGTGAAGAAAGACAACCTGCCCCCCGCCATCATCGGGTCCAACGCGGTGCTCAAAGAGGTCGCCCGGGTGCTTCCGCGCACCCCCGCCGAGCTCGAAGCCATCCCCGAGCTTCGCAGCTGGCAGGTGGAGCGCTACGGCGCCCAGCTGCTCCAAGTCGTGGCCGAAGGCCTCGAAGAGGCCAAGCCCCAGTCCAAGAGCAAGCGCCGTCGCCGCCGTCGCAAGACCGCACCGAGCAGCAGCGAATAGCAGGTCGCTACTGGGATGCTAGTACTGGTAGTCCTGCCTGCAGGCCGCGATGCAGTCGATCTCGATGAGCGTGCCGAGGGGGAGCCCCGCTGCGGCCACCGCTGATCGCGCGGGGCGCGGGGCGGTGGGGAAGTACTGCAGGTAGATGGCGTTCACCGTGGCATAGTCCGCCATGTCGGCCACGTAGACCGTGGTCTTGATGACCCGATCCATGGATGAGCCACCCGCTTCGACTACCGTCTGCAGGTTCTTCAGGGCCTGGTGGGCTTGGGCCTCGACGCCGCCTTCCACCAGTGTGCCCGTGGCGGGATCCAGGGCGATCTGGCCACAGGTGTACAGCAGCCCACCGTGACGGATGGCCTGGCTGTAGGGCGCGATGGCGCTGGGGGCGCCGGAGGTGTGGATGGCTTCCATGCTCGGGGCTCTCGGTCTAGAATAGGGCGTTGTTGATCAGCTCGCCTACGCCGCCAGCGCCGGGGACGATGTAGTCTTCGGCGTTCAGTCCGCTCTCGCGGTCCCACAGCTCGCCGGGGGCGCGATCGAGGACTTCCTGGGGGGACAGGCCGCGGTCCAGCCGCACGGCGTGGATGGTCACGTCGGGGGCTTCGGTGACCAGGCGCTTGATGTACTGGGGGGTGATGATCAGGTTGACGCACACGAACCGGGTGGGCCGGCCTTCGGAGCGCTCGCGGTACAGCTCCATGGTGCGGATCATGCTGGAGCCGGTGGCGCCCATGGGGTCGGGGATGATGACCAGGCGCTCGTTGACCGGGCCGCCGATCTTGGAGCCTGACATGTCCACGCCGACGACCTCACCTTTCTCGTTGGTGCGGCGGTTCATGAAGATGTGGTCCTGGCGTATGGCGCCGGGGTCGAGCAGGGTGCACAGCCCATCGAAGAAGAGCTGGGAGGGCATGATGCCGGCCCGGGCCACATCGACGATGATGATCTTCTGGTGGGGGTCCAGCACGCTGCCGCGGATGACCCCTTCGGGGTTGATGGGCTGCATGCGGGTGGGCTGCTCTACCGAGACCTGGGCGAGCTCGAGGCTGGCCACCTTGGAGATCAGGAAGCGGTACAGGTCCGCGAGCAGCAAGTTGAACAGCGGCTGCGTGGTCTCGGGTGACGACAGGCGGGTGAGCAGGGTGAGCGGGTGGGGGAACGAGTGCAGGCAGACGCGCTCGCCGTAGGCGTGCTCGACGCCGCGGGAGGGGAGGGGAAGAGTGCGGAATTGGGAATCGGTGGGAACGCTCACGAGCGGGCCTCCAGCAAGAGATCCAGGATCAGCTTCACACTTGCGAGAACTTCGGCCAAGGTCTCGTCGATGACCAGGCGGGACAGGAAAGGCAGTGGGCCTTCCTGCTGGGCGGATGTCGCGCCCAGCGCGTCCGTGACGGGGACGGTCTCGGCGATCCTGAGGGCCGGGGTGGTGCAAGCCGTGTCTTCTAACAGGTCTGCGCTCATGGAGAGCAGCTTCCACTCGGGATCCACCTCGGTCCATCGAGGCAAGACAGCGAGGATGGACCCGGTGCGGGAGCCCGGGCTCTGCAGCAGCAGGGCGGCGTTGTGGGTCAGCTCCCAGGTCGCCGGGTGATCGACCACGAGCTGCAGGGTGGCCCGCAGGCGCTCGAGAGGGCTGAACCCCTGGTCGTCCGGGTCCCGCAGGATGTGGATCAGGTCGAAGAGGGCGTACAGATCGATGGGGTCGCGCTCAGACTCGAAGAGCTGATCGTCCCAGCCACCCCAGGTCTCCTCGACGCAGGAGTCGGTGCCGTTGGCGCACCAAGCCTCGTCGCTGAATGGATCGATCAGGGGGGGGACCAGAGACAGGAGGGTGGCCAGCAGGCGGGTGCCCGCGAGGTCCTTGAGGAGCTCTTCGATGGGCTGGGAGAGCTGCTGGCTGTGGACGATGGAGATCAGCTCCACCAGCTGGGGGATGCGGCTGTCGCTACCTTGCGGCTGCAGGCCCTGCAGCAGGTTGAGCAGCGCCACCAGCAGGTCACCGACCTCGGGGTCCACCAGGCGCTCGAGGGCCGGGGCGTCGGCGGCGAACTGCTGACTGTCGATGGTGCACTGCCCGGCCAGGGCTTCGATGAGCTCGCCGAAGCTGAGAGTGAAGCCGCCGACGTTCAGCAGGAAGTCGACGTTGTCTGGCTTCTGGTCGGCGATGAGCTCCAGCAACCAGACGCTCATGTTGTCGGCCTGCAACCACTCGATGCCCAGGGTGCTGCAGGTGACCTCCCGGTCGGCGGTGTGCAGCAGGCGCAGCAGGGCCACCAGGGCGGAGTCTTCGCCTGGCTCCAGGCTGCCCCCGTGGATGTCCGTGGTGGCCAACAGCGCCAGCTGCGAGGGCAGCACGTCCAGGTGGCCGCCGCGGGAGCTGGCCCCCAGCGCATCGGCCAGGCTGTCGGCGATCACGGTGTCCGAGAGCATGGTGTCGGCGGGTGCCAGCAGCTGCTCCAGCACGGTCTGGTCGTCGGTGGGTGTGGCCACCAGTGCGACCCCGAGGTCGCGGAGCGAGTTGCCGCTCGCCGCGGTCCAGTGGTCATTGCCCGCTTGCTCGGAGGCCTCGACGGCGTTGCCCAGGTCCGCGAGGAGATCCTGGGCCAGATCCACCACCAGAGGCTCTTGGCTCTCCGAGGCCGCCAGGAAGGTGGTGACGGCGTCGAACGTGAGGTTGGCCCTGAGTGCGGCGGCGGTGAGGGGGCCCAGCCCGTCGTCCCGGTCTTGGACCTGGGTGGCCAGCGCGCTCACCATGGGCAGTGCGGGCACCACGAGGCCCCCGTCCAGCGCGCCCGCGTCCATGGGGGCGCCGGAGCTGGCGAGCTGATCGAAGGGCACGCCGTAGGACAGCTCCACCACCAGCTCGGCCGCTGTCACGATCGGCTCGCCGCCGTCTCGAAGGAGGGGCACCGCGGCGTCGAAGATGGCCGCGAGATCCAGGCCCGTGGCCGGGAGGTGGTTGATGATCCGTGCTAGATCGATGCCGGCGGGCTCGCCGGTCCGGGTGGGGGCGTCCAAGGCTTCCACCAAGCCCCCGAGCGCGCCCAGGTTGCCCTGGTCCACGCAGGTGTAGAGATCGCGGAGCTCATCGGTGGATTCTTCCGATAGCCCGTCGAAGAGATCCACCCGGTAGCAGGGGCTGTCGGCCTGGAGCTGGTCATGCCAGTCGGTTTGATCGTCGTGAAAGTCACACGCGACCAGCAGCAGAATGAGACGGAGCATCGCGGGGCGTGGCGCCGAGCGCTAGTCGAACATGTAGCGGAAGCCCAGGAAGCCGTTGGCGCCCGGCGAGAAGGACTTGCGGTAGCGCATGGTGTAGACCACGTCGGCGTAGACCTGGAGGTTGCGCGCGAAGTGGTAGTGGGCGCCGATGCCCGCTTCGCCGATCAGGAACTCCTGGCTGGAGCCTTCGCCGGTGGTGGTATCAACGGTGACGATGCCGGCGCCGATGTTCGAGACGATGTGGGCCTGGAAACCGGTGGGATCACCGATGACGCCCCAGTGCACGCCCACGGTGGCCACGCCCATGTTGATGGGGCCTGCCGGGACGGCGAAGGTGGGATCCGTGACGAGGGGGGAGTTCGGGCCCTCGGGCGGGGTGTCCTGCAGGAAGTAGCCGCGGGCTACGCCGAGGAAACGATCGTCTTTGTCACCGAGCACCGCCTCGAAGCCGAAGCCCTTGTTGAGCTTGTTCTGGCGGTTGAGGTACTGGGTGTCGTCGGCGTCGTAGTAGTACACCCGGGCCTGGTGCATTCCTGCCGTACCGAGTAGGCCGATGCCGCCCGCGTGGGCGCTGGCGCTGTGGAGTGCGGTACCAGCCAGCAGGATGAGGGCGAGGGAGGTGGGGTGGCGCATCGAAGAGCCTCGGCGGAGGATGGGGGGACGGCATGGAGGGTGAGGCCAAAGCACGGACCACTCCCTCGCGCGCGCGAAGACAATGGGGAATACTCCGAAACCCCCCTCCCACGCAACCCGAAGCCTGCCTCCATCCCCTATGTTTCGCTCGGGACGGTGGATTAGTCGCGGGCTAGGGGAGGATTCCGTGTCCTCACGGTGAGGTGAATCCATGAGCGCCGCCCTACTCCTGATCCTGGCTGTCGTGGCCTTGGCCCTGGCCTATTTCGCGTATGGCGGCGCCGTGGCTCGCTGGCTCGGCGTGGACCCGGGGCGCCCGACACCCGCCCACCGGCTCCGAGACGGGGTGGACTATGTGCCCGCCCGGCGCTCTGTGCTTGTGGGGCACCACTTCGCATCCATTGCCGGTGCGGCGCCCATCATCGGTCCGGTCACCGCCCTGGCATTCGGCTGGGGGCCCGTGTTTCTCTGGATTCTGGTGGGAGGCATCTTCCTGGGCGCGGTGCACGACTTCTCATCTCTGATGGCCTCGCTTCGCCACGACGGGAAGTCCATCGGCGAGATCATCGAGGCCAGGCTGGGCTACGGCGGCCGCACGCTGTTCCTGCTCTTCTCGTGGACCGCCTTGATCCTGGTGGTGGCGGTCTTCGCCATCGTGGTGGCCAAGACCTTCGTCCAGGTGCCCGCAGCGGCTACGGCTTCGGTGCTCTTCATCCTGCTCGCCCTCGGCTTCGGTGTCGCGGTCTACCGCCTGCGGGTCCCGCTGCCCATCGCAACGGCGGTGGGCGTGGTGGCGCTGTTCTCGTGCATCCCCCTCGGGCTCGCCTTTCCCCTGCGGCTGTCCTTCGACACCTGGCTGCTGGTGCTGATGGCCTATGTCTTCGTGGCGTCGGTCACCCCGGTGCAGGTGTTGCTCCAGCCCCGAGACTACCTCAACAGCTTCCTGCTGTACGCCATGCTGCTGCTCGGCTTCGCGGGGGTGGTCTGGGCGAGGCCCACCCTCCAAGCGCCGGCCTTCACCGGCTGGCAGGTGCCTGAGCTCGGATCCATCTTCCCAGTGCTGTTCGTGACCGTGGCCTGTGGCGCCATCAGCGGTTTCCACTCGCTGGTGGCTTCGGGCACCACCGCCAAGCAGCTGGACAGCGAAGCCGATGCCCAGGCCGTGGGCTACGGCTCCATGCTCGTGGAGTCGCTGTTGGCGGTTCTCGCGCTGGTGGCGGTCGCCTACTTGTCCGCGGGAGATTACGCCGCTCACATGGGTGACGGGGGCGGCGGGCCCGTAGCGGCGTTCTCCGCCGGGCTTGGAGCGCTCATCGGGACCCTGGGGCTACCCGCGGCAGGCGCTACCAGCTTCGTGGCTCTGGCGGTGAGCGCCTTCGCCCTTACCTCGTTGGACACCGCCACCCGCCTCTCCCGTTTCGCCTTCCAGGAGTTCTTCGAGCCGCGCCGCGGGGAGGATGCCAAGAATGGCACGGGCGCACTCGGCGCGCTGGCTCGGAACCGCTTTCTGGCTACGGCCTGCTCTGTGGGCGCAGCAGGCGCGTTGGCTTGGTCCGGGTCCTGGAAGCAGATCTGGCCCATCTTCGGCTCGGCCAACCAGCTGCTGGCTGCGCTTGCGTTGCTGGCGGTCTCGGTGTGGCTTGCGCACCGTGGTCGGCGTCGGCTGTTCGTGCTCATACCGATGGTGATCATGTATGCGGTCACCGCCAGCTCGTTGGGCCTGCTGGCATGGCGGCATCTGGTCCAAGATGGGGGCAGTGTGGTGCTCGGGATCGCGGCTATGGCGCTGCTTGTGGTGGCTGTCGTGCTTGCGGGCCTGGCCGCACGGGTGACCCTCCGCACCAAGAGCGGAGCCCCGGCCTGATCTTGCGCGCAACCCTGGATGGAAAAGCGGGGTGGGCGAAAAAAAAGTGGGCTATTCAACCTGTCGGCCATAACGTGATTTTCCCCTTTATAATCAGAATACCTGTAGATGAGGTATAGCCTCATGGAAAAGCCCGTAAGGTACTGAAAAAACAGAAAAAAGCGAGAAATACAACATTGTGCATCCCACTTTCCCGTGGGGGCTGATCGCCCACGATGCCCACCACCGCGGCATTGGCGAAGAGTTGAGGGCTTGGCGTTGACGGGGTCTTTACGCTATGACCCCAGGCGTCGGAGTCAGTCCAGCTCCGCATTTCACCCCAGCAGCCAACATTTCGGGAGTACTGTAATGAACAAGAAGGAACTCGCTGTCAAGCTCGCTTCGCAGACCGGCCTCACCCAGGTCAAGTCCATGGAAGTCCTCAACGCTCTGTTCGACGCCAACGAAGGCATCATCGGCGGAGAGCTGGTCGGTGGCGGCAAGGTCTCCATCCCCGGCTTCGGCACGTTCATCACCAAGACCCGCGCTTCCCGCGTCGGCACCAACCCCTCTACCCAGGCCAAGATCGAGATCCCCGAGCGGAAGTTCCCCTCCTTCCGTCCCGGCAAGACCCTCAAGGAGCTGATCTCCGGATAGTTGGCAGAGAGTGGTCCAGCCTGATCGGGCGCGCCCTTTGCGGCGGTGCTCAACACACCCGGGCTGAACAAGAGAGGGCACCGCGATCGCGGTGCCCTCTGCTCTTCAGGGGGACGAACCCAGCACTCCGCGTCACAGGGGCGCCGTAGTTGGCTTCGCGGACGGGGGGTCGCTCTACTGTATGACGGCGGTATCGCTGGCCGTGTCGGGGCTCGAGCTGTCCGATGATCCCGTATCGGAGGGGCCGGTATCGCTGGCCGTGTCGGTTGGGCCGGTGTCGGTGGGCCCGGTGTCGGTGGGCCCGGTGTCGGTTGGGCCGGTGTCCTGGGGCGGCGCGAGCACCTCGAAGTCCAGGGCGTTGCTCTCGCCGTGGCGGTTGAACAGCCTGACCACGGTGTCTCCGGGGTCTTGGTTCGGGACGGTGAAGGCGACGGTCTCGATGCAGTCCCCGCAGAGAAGGTCGCAAGGATCACAGTCGTCGCAGCCGGTGCAGAGCTGATCTTCGAGGCAGTCATCGCACGCGTCGCATCCCTCGCGGGTGATCTCGGAGATGGTCGCGCGGGCGCTGCCCACGTACACCGCGGTGTCGTAGGCATCGGTGAACGGACGGCCGGTGGCGCTGATCTGTTCGCCCACCAAGGCCTCGGCTGGCTCGAGCGCGTGGAGGGAAACGTCACAGACTCCCAGGGAGAGGGAGTCGGTGGTGTCGCAGCCCAACAGCGATGCGCCACAGAGAAGGGCGAGCAGGGCAGGGGAGGCGAGGCGGAGATGGAGGCGGCTCATGTGGGGTCCCCTTGGTGCCCGGTGGAGTCGGGCGGAGTGGCGGCGGCAGGCCCTCGGCGTCTGGGCAGGGCCGGGGTGGGCGCGGGCTGGTACGGGGTGGCGTCGTCGTCGGTCGGTGCGAGGGGGTCGGAGAAGCTCGCGCCGCTCGACTCCATCCGGGCCATCATGTTGGCGGGGAAAGAGATCACCAGCACGCGTCCACAGCCACACTGCACCTCGGAGCCCGGTAGGGGGAAAGGCTGAGTGAAGCGGTGTACGATGCTGCAGTGAGGGCAGGTGATCTTGATGGGCATGGACCGAGGGGGCCTCGGAGAGAGCGTGGGCTCTCGGTGTTTCGACGATAGGACCCGGGGGCTTAACCTGTCCTTCCCGGGACAGGGCAAGCGAGGAATCTCGTCCGGTGGCGGAGGGTTCCACCCCCCGTGAGTCCAGTCCACCAAGGGTGGACCTCACAAGGCCTCGTGGAGATAGCTACCATCGCGTTGACAGGCTCCCCATCACGGCTCTAAGTTTCACTGTCCCCCCCCCGATGCCCCGCCATTCGTGGCGAGCAGCCGAGAAGACCCAGAGAGAACCATGCTGAAGCGGATTTCGAGGCACGTGCTCATGTTGACAGGCGCCATGGGCGTCAGTGTTGTGGGCTACTACGGGGCTGTTTGCTTGGGGGGCTTCGAAGGCGCCACGGTGCAAGCCGGGCCCTTCGGAAGCATCGCTGTGGGCTACGGATCGGCCTACCAGCTGTCCGATCTGCAGCTGTTCGACCGCACGCGCTACTTCGTACGGGAGCGCTACGTCGAACCCGGTCGCATCCAGCCCGAGGCCATGTTCGAGGCCGCGCTCGATGCTGTGGAGCGCGAGGTCGACAGCGTCCTGCTGGTGCGCGAGCCCGGCGGTCGGCTGCTCCACGTCAGCGTGGGCGCCTATACCACCACCCTGATGATCGACGAGATCGACAGCCTCGACGCGCTGCGGGAGCGCCTCGGCCAGGTGGCGGCGGTCCTGCAGGAACGACTCGATGCCGACGAGGTCGATCTGCCTGCGGTGGAGTACGCGCTGTGCAACGGGATGCTGTCCACCCTCGATCCCCACTCGGTGCTGATGCCGCCGGACGATGCCGGCGACATGAACACCGAAAACCAGGGTGAGTTCGGCGGCCTGGGCATCACCATCACCCTGCGCAAGGGGCGCCTGACGGTGGAGTACCCCCTCGAGGACACCCCGGCCTACCGGGCCGGGCTCAAGGCCGGCGACAACATCATGCGCATCGAGGAAGAGTCCACCATCAACATGAGCCTCGACGAAGCGGTGTCCAAGCTGCGCGGGCGGGTGGGCGAACCGGTGACCATCATGGTCAAGCGCGACATCTGGGACGAAGCCCGTCCCTTCACCATCGTGCGCGATCTCATCCGCATCAACCCCGTCGAGGGTGAGGTGCTCGAGGGTGGGATCGGGTACCTGCGCATCAAGAGCTTCCATGCCAACACCTCCCGGGACATGGACGCGGTGCTCTCGGGCTTCCGACGCGAGCTCGGCGGCGCCCCACAGGGTCTGATTCTCGACCTTCGGGACAACGCCGGCGGCTTCCTCACCCAGGCCATCGAGGTCTCGGACCGCTTCATCGACAACGGGGTGATCGTCTCCACCGCCGGATCCGACGGTCGCATCGACAGCGAGCGTGCGTCGGCCTCCCGCACCGAGCCCGACTACCCCATCGTCGTGCTGGTGAGCGCCCACTCCGCCAGCGCCTCCGAGATCGTGGCGGGCGCGCTCCGCAACCTGGATCGCGCCGCGGTGTTGGGCGAGCGCACCTTCGGCAAGGGTTCGGTCCAGCACCTCTACGAAAACGCCGACGAGTCGCAGCTCAAGCTCACGGTGGCCGAGTACTTCACCCCTGGTGATCACTCCATCCAGTCCGTGGGCATCCCGCCGGACATCGAGCTCGTGCCCCAGGTGGTCTATCCGGGCGGCGAGGTCGACCCCGAGACCGGCGAAGAAGACGAGCGCATGGCGTTCTTGTTGTGGCGCGACCGGGTCACCCGCGAGGCGGACCTGGATCGCCACCTGCAGGCGCACACCCTCGACATCGAACCTTCCACGGCACGGATCGCCTATCTTCGTGACATCAAGGCCGACGAACAAGCCCGGCGCCAGGAGCGCAAGGATCTCAGCCGCGACTGGGAAGTCCAGCTCGCCCGCGAGGTGCTGCTCAACGCCGAAGGGGCCCGCAGGGCCGACGTGGTGGCTGCCGCCGCCACCGTGGTGGGCCGACGGCGCGATGCCGAGGCCGCCACCATCGCCGAAGCCTTCGACACGCTGGGGGTCGACTGGAGCCCGGGCGTGCAGCCCGAGCAGCCCAGCCTCGAGTTCAGGATCGATCTCGGCGAGGACGGCAAGCTCACCGCTGGTCAGGAAGAGGACGTCACCCTCGAGCTCACCAACACCGGTACCGAGCCCGTGTACCAGGTCATGGCGGTCTCGGCGTCCGACAACGAGCGCCTCGACGGCTACGAATACTTCTTCGGTCTCATCGAGCCGGGCCAGACCCGCTCCTGGGTCCAGCCGGTCAAGCTCGACCACGGATTCCCGGACGAGGTCGGCCAGATCGTCCTCGATATTCGCGACGGAGACGGTCACAGCCTGGGCCGTGAGGCACTCCGCATCGAGGTGGATGGCGCCGATGTGCCCAGCTTCGCCTACCGCATGGTCATGTTCGACGATGGTTCGGGCGAGAGCAAGGGCGACGGCGATGGTGTGCCAGAGCCGGGCGAGGTGGTGGACCTCGAGATCGAGCTCACCAACGTGAGCGCCGTGGATGCCGTCGAGACCTTCGCCAAGCTGCGCAATCGATCGGGGCCCAGCGTGGACCTCGAGGTCGGGACCCTCGAGCTGGGTGCCCCCGCGGCGGGTGAGACCGTCTCGGGTCGTTTCACCTTCGCGGTGCGCATGGAAGAGCCCGGCAAGCAGCTCGAGCTCGAACTGGTGCTTGGGGACAACGAACTGTACGACTACGGTGCCGTGCTGCGGGCCGGGTTCTACGACTACGCCACCACCGACGAAGAGATCGCGCTTCCCTTCGCCGAGGGCGCCTCCCGGGATGCCGCCATGGCCGAGCTGCAGCAGGCCCGCGTGCCGCCCAAGCTGAGCATCACCCGCCGCCCCGAGCTGGTGGTGGACGACCCCTGGGTCGTGCTCTCAGGGCAGGTCGAGGATGACGTCGGCGTTCAGGACGTCATCGTCTTCCACACTTGGCAGGACGATCCGGCCTTGTCGCTGGAGGGGGACTTCCACGGCGGTGAGGCTCCCCAGGTCCTCGATGCCGCGGTGGACGCCCAGCTCGCTGGCGAGCGCAAGGTCTACTACCGGGGCGGCGCGACCGGCATCACGGTCATGCCCTTCTCGGTGGAGCAGGAGCTCCGCGAGGGCGCCAACACCTTCGTGATCCTCGCCCACGACGACCAGGGTCTCAGTCTGGCCCGGGCCGTGTCGGTCTACTACGCGCCCGCAGAGCCCGTCGCCGAGTAGGTCAGGCGGCGCTCGTCAGGCGGCGCTCGTCAGGCGGCGCTCGTCAGGCGGCGCTCGTCAGGCGGCGCTCGTCAGGCGGCGCTCGTCAGGCGGCGCTCTGCAGCCCGCGCAGCTCCGCGCGCAGCCGGTCGATGTCGGCCTGATAGCCGGCACGCCGGGCACCCTTGGCGGCCCGCACCTGCGCCCGCCGGAAGGCGAGGGTGGTGGCGGTGCGGACGTAGGCGCGCTGGTTCACGCTGCGGGGCAGCCAGCCCTTCCGCAGGCGGCGCAGGTAGCTGGCCAGTATCGCCACGTGCTCGGCGGGCAGGGTGCCCTGTTGGGCCTCGATCTGCAGCTCGTCACGGATGGTGCGGTGTTCGTCCCACAGGCAGAGCTGGAAGGCTGCGAAGATGATGAGCAGCTCCACGGGGAACAGCATCAGGTCCGCCGCGAAGAGCAGTCCGCTGGTGCCCAGCAGCTGGTCGGCGGTGATGAGGCCGTTCCAGATGCCGTGGATGGTCATGGCCAGCCCCAGCCCCAGCACCCCGGCGGCCAGGCGTGCGAACCAGCCTCGGAACATGGCCCAGCCCAGCAGAGCACCCACCACGCTGCTGGCGGTGGCGTGCATCATGGCGCTGAAGAAGGTGCGGATGATCACCGTGGCGACCCAGGTCGCGACGTCACCCTCCACCGCGCCGCCTACGAAGTAGAGGAAGTTCTCGGTCATTCCGAAGCCCAGCCCGGCGGCTGCGCCGTAGACGAAGCCGTCGGTGGCGTTGTCGAAGTGCCGGGAGCGCAGCACGAGGGGCAGGACCATCGCCTTGGTGGGCTCTTCCACCAGGGGGGCGATGAGTACGGTGCCGGTGTGCATGGCCGCGGTGGCGCCCAGGGCCCAGGTGAGGGGAAGCAGGGCGATGGTGTTGCCCACCAGCGACAGCACCACCGCGCCGATGGCGCCCCAGGCGAACACCAGCAGCAGCAGCCAGATGGGCTCGCGGTCGTAGCGGTCCATCCACCACAGCAGGCCCAGGAAGCTCAGGATCGGCACCCCCGCGCAGACGACGGAGAGCAGGGCCAGGATGACGGTGAGCAAGGAGCGAGTCCCGGGCGCCTAGAAGACGACGCCCGTGGCCATGCCCACGAAGGGCAGGTCGTGGATGCCACCCTCGATGCGCAGGTTGGCGCGCTGGTTGAAGTCGAAGCGCAGAGCCACCACCAGGTCCACCACGCCCAGCACGCTGGGGATGCGCTTGGCGCCGTCGCTGCCGCAGCCCGCGGCGTAGCGTTCGTAGGCCGGAGCGTTGATGGGGTCCGCCAGGGTGCCGTCGCCCTGCTCGCAGTGGGGGTCGTTGGTGGCGTTGGAACCGTGGACCCAGTGGTCGAACTCGCCAGTCAGGAACAGGGGACCGACGCCGCCCCAGAACATGAAGCCCATCCACGGCGTGATCTTGGCTTCGTACCCGGGGCCGAAACCGAAGTCGATGATGCCCAGGCGGGTGGGCACGAGGTACTCACCGTCGTGGTGGTTGGCGGGCTCTTCGACGTCGTCCCAGTAGCCTTCGTCGATCATGTGGCCGAGGTAGTCGAAGAACACCGTGAAGCAGGCGCCGGTCTCCCAACGCGCCCACCACTCGAGGCCAACGCCCCAGGCTCGAACCTTGGGGCGGTCGATGGTGACGCCCTCGTCGCCTTCGTCGTAGTACCAGATGTCCAGCAGCCCGTCGGGCAGGGTGAGGTAGCGACCACGGAAGTTGATCTCCATGAGGAAGTCGCGGCTGCGTTCGGCGCCGCCGGTGCCGGGTGCGGCGACCTCTTCCTCCTGCCGTTCCATGAACAGGAGATCCTGCTGGAGGGGGCTGTCCGTGGCCGCGGCGCGCCACGCCCAGGACTGGTGATTGCCCGTGGCCGCGAAGCTCGTGGTGGGGAGCAGCAGGGCGAGGGTGATAAGGGAGCGGACGATCATGCTTCCTCCATGTCGGTGCCCCGATCCTGGTGGCAGCGAGCGCGATTGTCAACCGACCACTTCAGAAGCTGAGGGCTCGCCTGGCTTGACTGCACCTCAACCCACTCGGCAGCGGCGTCCTGGACGGTTCGGATTTCCCGTTTCCGCCTTGGCCCTGCTGCGTGTCGTGGGGTTGCTGCTGCTGCCCTGGCTTCTGTCGTTGGGCTGCGGATACCGGGTGGGGCGCCCGCCCGTGACGCTTGGGCTGTGCCTGGGTGAGGTGCGTGCGCCGGTGGCCGAGCCCGGGGTGGCCGATGCCATGAGCGCTGCGCTCGCGGCAGCGATCCGTCGGGCGGGGGCCCACGGTGAGCGCGGGATCCTGGTGCAGGTGCGCCGGGCCGACTTCCAGCCCAGCGCGAGCCGCGCGGGCTCCGTACTGGCCTGGGAGGCCGTGCTGGAGGTCTCTTTCGTTCTCTCGGGTCCCCAGGCCCGGGAGCTGACTCTGAAGCGCAGCATGGTGGTGGTCACGCCCGCCGGTGGCATGCAGCCCAACCAGCTGCGGTCCCCCGCCTTCGAGCAGCTCGCTGTGGTCTTGGCTGACGAAGCCGTGTCCAGCTTCCTGTACGCCCCCGCCGGCGCCGACCCGGCGCAAGGAGTGGAGCCATGAGCCCCCGTCGCAACCCCGGTCACCAGGCCGCCAGCCAGGATCTGGGCGATGAGCTTTCCAACGTCTACCTCATCTATGGCGACGAGCAGCTCCTTGTCCGCCGCTGCATCGACGAGCTCGCGCAGCGCGCACTGCAGGGTGGGCCCGCCGCCTTCAACCGAGCCGAGGGGCTCGCCAATGCCGACGCGGTGCGCGGCTTGCTGAGCCAGGCGCGCACGCCGCCCATGATGGGGCCTCGCCGGCTGGTGGTCATCCGCGAGCTCGAGGGCGCCAAGAACGCCGAGATCGAGGCGGTGATGACCTACGTGGCCTCGCCGTCCCCCACCACGGTTCTGGTGGTCACCGGCAGCAAGCTCCCTCCCGCCAGCGAAGGCGCGAACATGGGGGTGCGGCTGCGCAACGCCGTGAACAAGGCAGGGCGCACGCTGCGCTTCGAGGCCGCCAAGCAGGACCCTGTCGCCTTCGTGCGGCAGCGCTGCGGCGAGGGGGGCTGTGAGCTCGGACGCAGCGAGGCGGAGATGCTGGTCGAGGTGGTCGGTCGGGATCTGGGGCGCCTCGCAGGCGAAGTGGACAAGCTTGTCGCCTTCGTGGGGGGCAGCGGGCGCATCACGGGCGAGCAGGTCGAGCAGGTATGCTCGCTGCTGGCCGAGACCGTGATCTTCGAGCTCACCGACGCGATCGTTCGGGGTGAGGTGGGGCAGGCCATGGCCATCGCCCATCGGCTGCTCGAAGAGGGGCACGCCCCGGCGCGTATTCTTCCCTTGGTGGCCTGGCAGGTGCGGCAGCTCATCCAGCTGCAGGACTGCCTGCGGCGGCGGGCCGATCCCTACGACGAAGGCATCCGCATGCCGCGGGCCAAGATGCAAGCGGCGCGGCGCAGCCTGCAGCGGCATCCCCTGCGGGGCGAGCGGACACTCGAGCTGCTGGCGGACGCAACCCTACGGATGCGCACCAGCAAGGCTGGCGAGCGTCACGTCTTCGAGGCGCTGGTGCTGGCGCTCGCGCGCCAGTCCAGCTGAACGAACCGTTCGGGTCTAGCCCTCGGCGCCGATTCCGTTGACGGCGTTGGCGAGGCGGCTGACGCGGCGAGCGGCGTTGCGCTTGTGGATGATGCCCTTCTGGCACACGTGCTGGATGACGCTGACCGTGCCTGGCAGCAGCGCGCGTGCGGTGTCGGCGTCGCCGGCATCGATGGCGGCGCGGAGCCCCTTGATGTGCTTGCGCATCTGGGAACGGTAGTGACGGTTGCGGAGGCGGCGCTCGTCGCTCTGGCGTGCGCGCTTGATTGCATCTTTGTGGGTAGCCACGGGGGGTCTCCTGAGTCTGGTTGTGCAGGATGTGGGCGAGGGCACCGCCAATGCGGCGTGGACTCGACCCACAGCGAAGCCGGGCCGGTCTAACCGGGCGGTGGCTCGAGTCAAGAAGAGTGGGCATCGCTGGCCCCATCCCACGCCAGCCCGATGCGAGATCCCATGGCGGACATGCGGTCTGCATCACCTCCAGCGTGAACGTCGGGAGAGGACGATTGACACCGGCAGCCGTGCCGGCTAGTGTTCCGCCGTTGCACGTGAAAGTATATTTCGAGAATCAGCGAAAAGCAGGAAATGAATATGAATATCGCGGTTGTCGGCACTGGTTACGTTGGCCTCGTTGTGGGCACTCTCTTGGCGGATATGGGTCATCAGGTGATCTGTGTCGACAACGACGAGCGCAAGGTCGAGGGGCTGAAGGTGGGGATCATCCCCATTTATGAACCTGGCCTCGAGCATCTGGTCAAGCGCAATGTGCACGAAGAGCGCCTGAGCTTCACCCAGGACATCCAGGCCGCCGTGGCCGCCAGCGAAGTGGCCTACATCGCGGTCGGTACGCCGTCGGCCGATGATGGCTCTGCGGACCTCAGCGGTGTCTTCGCGGTCGCTCGCGAGATCGGCACCCACGCCATCGCCCCCTTGACCGTGGTGGTCAAGTCCACCGTGCCTGTCGGGACCGCCGATGGTGTGCGCGCGGCGCTCGCCGACAGCTCCAGCCTGCCCCACGACGTGGTGTCCAATCCCGAGTTCCTCAAGGAAGGCACCGCCATCGATGACTTCCGCAACCCCGATCGCATCATCGTGGGCTGCGCCAGCGAAGGTCCGCGGCGCGTCATGGAGCGGCTGTACAAGCCGCTGCTGCGCACCGGCAAGCCCATCCTCTTCATGGACAACCGCTCGGCGGAGATGTCCAAGTACGCGGCCAACGCGTTCTTGGCTACGCGCATCAGCTACATCAACGAGCTTGCCCGTCTATGCGAGCTGGTGGACGCGGACATCGACGCTGTGCGTCGAGGCGCTGGCTCCGACTCTCGCATCGGCTTGCGCTTCTTCTTCCCCGGCGCTGGATACGGAGGCTCCTGCTTCCCCAAGGACGTCCGAGCGCTGCAGCACACCGCCCAAGAGCACGACCTCCACATGCACGTGGTGGACGCCGCCGAGCAGGTCAACCTCGAGCAGAAGCGCCTGCTGGCCCGCAAGGTCTTCGCCCGCTTTGGTCCCGACCTGACCGGCCTCAAGCTGGCTCTGTGGGGCCTGTCCTTCAAGCCTCGCACCGACGACATGCGCGAAGCTCCCTCCCGCGTCATCGTGAAGATGCTGCTGGACGCTGGCGCGACCATCGTGGCCTACGACCCCGAGGCCATGGTCGAAGCCCGGAAGCAGATGGGCGACATCATCACTTACGCCGAGTCCAGCGCCGAAGCCCTCGACGGTGCGGACGCGCTGCTGGTGGTCACCGAGTGGAACGAGTTCCGCAGCCCGGACTTCGACGCCATGAAGGTCCGCTTGGCGCGCCCCGTCATCTTCGACGGGCGGAACATCTACGACCCCACCGAGCTCGCTGCCCTGGGCTTCGAGTACTACTGCATTGGCCGCGGCAAGCCCGATTACCCGGCCTGAGTACCCAGGCTCGGCACGGCTGGTGTTCGCGTTTGGCACGGGACATGGGATAGTACACCCATGCCAGCTCGGGGTGACCCGATCCTGCCCGGAGGTGACTCGATGCGATCGGGAAAGATCAACATCATCGGCGTCCTGATCGTGCTGGCGCTCGTCGTGGGCGCGATCTTCATCCACACCTTCGGTCCCTACTACTGGGACGCCGTCAACATGAAGGAAGTGGTGCGCAACACCACCATCACGTACCAGGACCGCGGCAAGGGTAAGGCCGTCGAGCGCCTCACCCAGGAACTCTACCAGCGCGACATCCCGGACTACATCGAAGAGCGAGACTGCAAGTTCAGCAGTCGCGGCGAGATCTTCACCGTGCGCTGCGCCTGGGAAGCCCAGGTCGCTTGGCCCTTCACCAGCATCACCCGCCTGATGGCCTTCGACATCGAAGCCAAGCGCGGGCCCAATGGCTGGATCGACTGAACCATCCGTCAAGCGCAGTAACGCCGGCCGAACAGGCAGCCCGAGCGGGGCGTGTTAGCTAGCTCGTTGGCAGCTGTCGGCGCTCCATCCGACCTGTGTGCAAGCCTTCGGTGCCATCCCGAAGCGAAGGATTCGAATTGATCCAGCGAATTCCCATGACACCCCGTGGCTACGAAATTGTCGTTGCTGAGCTGCGACGTCACAAAGAGGTCCTGCGACCCCAGAACGTCAGGGACATCGAAGAAGCCCGGGCTCACGGCGATATCAGCGAGAACGCCGAGTTCGACGCCGCCAAGGATCGCCAGGCGCTGCTCGAGGCCAGGACCAACGATCTCGAGCATCGTGTGACCGTCGCCGAGATTATTGACGTTACCACCATTACTCCCACGGACCGTGTGATCTTCGGGGTCACTGTGCAGCTCCTCGACGTCGACTCCGACGAGGAAGTGCAGTACCGGATCGTCTCCGAAGAAGAAGCCGATGCCCGCATGGGCTTCATCACTCCCACCTCCCCCATCGGACGAGCCCTGCTGGGCCGAAACGAGGGTGACGAGGTGCGCGTGAAGACGCCGCGTCGTGTCCGCGAGTTCGAGATCCTCGAGGTCCAGTACATCTAGTCCTGGCCCCTTCCGTGCTGCGGCGCATCCCCAGCCGTGGCCTCCGTCGAGGTTGACATGAGCAGCGTGACTCCGCCCCCCAGCGAGCCCACCGAACAGGCTTGCATCGCGGACTCGAGCCCCGAGCCCCCGGAGCCCGACCAGGTGTCTCCCGTCCAGACGGCCCGTCACCAGGCTGCGCTGGCGCTCGACGCGATCGAGCGCACCGTGCGCTATGGCCTGCGCGTCTCGACGCCCAAGGCCGGCCCTCGGTATCTACACGCCACCTGCAGCCCGTGGCTCGCCCGTGTGCCCGACGATCTACTCGAGCCACCGGAGCTCGAGGCGCTGGGTGCCATCCGCGCCATCCTGTCGGCCAACGAGCTCATCGGTCCAGCTTCGCCCGAGGTCCTGCGTGAGCTCGAGGTGGGCTTTGGGGCCTTGAAGGACCTCATCAGCCTGGTTCCAGCGCCTGCGCTCGAGCCCCGCGCCGAGCTCCTGCCCGTCGGCGAAGGCGAGCGTGCGGCCCAGATGCGCGGGCGCCAGGCCGCCTTCGAGGAACGACGCAAGGCCCGCAGGAAGCCCCCCCCCATCGAGTTGCCCGAAACGGACGACCCGAAGCAGGCCAGACCTGTCCGCGAGCCCGCTCCTGTCGAGATTCCCACCGAAGCCACCGAGCCAGTCCCCGAAGAATCCAGCGAGCGCAAGCGCGGCCGCGGCCGTCGCAACCGTCGGGGTTCCAGGTCCGAGCAGGGCGATGCGAAGCGCGAGTCCTCCGATGCGCCGGCCCAGGCCGTCACCGAAGAAAAGGTCAAGGAGAAGCCGGCGCCGAAGCCCCCCAGGGTACCCGACCGTGACATCCACGACCCGGAGGGTGCCGGACAGCCCCTGGCCATGTTCTTCGGTCAGATGCCCGCACCCCTGGCCAAGGCCCTGGACGGGCACGGCATCGCCACGGTGGCCGATCTGCTGTTGCTGGCCCCTGAGAGCTACGAAGTGCTCCCTCGGGCCGTTCAGCCTTCCGAATCCCTGCCCACCGGCCAGAAACAGGTACTGCGAGGCACGGTGCTGCGTCGCCTCAGCCGCCTGGCGCCCCTCGGCGCCCGTCACGACGTTGTGGTGGGCGACGGCCAGGCCGAGGTGGTCTGCCGCTGGGTGTCCCCCAGGGACGACGCCTTCTGGCGCTCCATGGCGCCGGGCTCCAAGGTGGCGCTGCACGGGCTGGTAGAGCTCGAGGGCGACATCGTCCTGCTGCACGAGGCCGAGCCCGTGTGGGTCGACAGCCGCGGGCAGGGCAGGCAGGCTTGCTACGACCTCGATGGCATCGCCGACGCCGAGCTCCGTGCGCTGCTGCGCCCGGCGCTGGACACCTTCGCCGACAAGCTCATCGATCCGCTCCCCGAGTCCACCCGCAAGCGTCTGCGCCTGCTGGGCCTGGGCGAGGCCCTGCGCCGCTTGCACTTCCCGGTCCTCGGCTCCCGGCGGGGGCGTGAGCGCATGGCCTTCGACGAGCTGCTGCTGTTCCAGCTCGGACACGGCATCGGCCACAACCGTCGGCCTCAGGAGCGCGGTACGGCCCACACGGTCCATCACCGGCTCATGTCCCAGATCATGTCCACCCGGTCGCAGCCCTTGAGCGACGGCCAGGAGATCGCATTCTCGGAGATCCGCCGGGATCTCGCCAAGCCCAAGCCCATGAACCGCCTGCTTCAGGGTGACGTGGGTGTGGGCAAGGGTTTCGTGGCGCTGCTGACCGCAGTGATCGTCGCCGAAGGGCGCGAGCAGGTCGTGTTCATCGCTCCCGATGGTCTCGCCGCGGAGCACCGCTTCCTGTTCGCCGAGCCGCTGCTGCGCTCGGTGGGCCTGATGCCGGCGCTGCTGCTGGACAAGCCCGACGTCGCCCAGGCGGACGCGTTGAAGCGCGGCGAGATCCACGTCGTCTTCACCACGCCCGCCATCTGCGGTGCCTGGCCTGGCTTCCGGCGCCTGGGCTTGGTGGTGGTCGAAGAGCGCGAAGCGTACGGCTCGGTGGCTCTTTCCGATCTTCCCAGTCAGGGCATACGGCCCGATCTGCTGGTGCTCACCGACGCCCCCATCCCCACCAGCATCGCGCTGACCGTGTTCGCCGACATGGACCTGTCCCTGGTCCCCGGGCAGCACGTCACGGGCCTGCAGGTGGTCTCCCATCCCTGGTCCGAGCACATGGACGCCTACGCCACCGCGCGGGCTGAGCTCGAAGCCGGGCGGCAGGTCTATGTGGTGCTGCCCATGATCGGAGGCCAGGAGCGCCTCAACCAGCGGGAGCTGGCGCGCTTCGCCGACGCCTTGCGTGGCGAGGCCTTCCCCGGCGCCCGCATCGGGTTGTTCTCCAAGGTCCAGAGCCGCGAAGAGCGGCACCGCACCTACGAGGACTTCCTGCACCGTCGCATTGACGTGCTGCTCACCACCACCATCATCGAAGACGGGCCCGCCGTGCACAACGCCACCGCAATGGTGGTGCTAGAGGCCGACCGCTTCGACCTCGTCCGGCTCCACCGTTTGCGCGCCCACGTGGCTCGAGGCGTGCGGCCCGGGCGCTGCATGCTGGTACTGAGCGAGCAGCCCGATCCCGAAGGTATGCCCAGGGTAGAGCTGATGGTCAGCGAGAACGATGCCTTCCGCATCGCAGAGCTCGACCTCGCTGCCCGCGGCGCCGAGGCTCTGCTGGGGGAGCGGGCCAGTGAGCTGCCTCGCTTCCGCTACATGGACCCTCTCGAGCATCGGGACCTGCTGGTCCGGGCGCGGTCCGAAGCCTTCGACTTGCTCGGCCCCTCTGGCGACCTGAGTCAGCCGGGCTTCGAGCAGCTCCGCAACGCCCTCGAGCAGAGCTGGAAGCGCTGGTTCCCTGGCAAGCCGGTGCTCGGCAAGAAGGCGGCGTCCTCCAGTCGGGGCCGCTCTGGTCGTCGTCGTCGTCGTCGTTCTCGCTCTCGATAGGAGTCCGCCATGCCCAGCGCCCGCAAGAGCATCGTGATGGACGCGGCGCCGGATGCCGTGATGGCCGTGCTCACGGACTTCGCGTCCTATCCCAGCTTCATCCCCGAGATCCGCAAGGTGGAAACACTCTCGCAGGGCCCGGATGTGTGGGAGGTTCGTTTCTACGCTCACGTCATCCGGCCCTTCCAGTACACCCTGCGCCTCGAGCGTGAAGGTGTGCGCCGATTGCGCTGGACCATGACCAGCGGCCTGTTCACCAGTAACGATGGGGCCTGGGAGCTCGAGCCTGTCGACGATCAGGACCCCGCAGCGCCGTGCACCACCGCCAGCTACGGCATCGATCTGGTGCTGGGAGTCTTCGTGCCCCAGGCCCTGGTCAACTCGCTGGTCGGCGAGAGCTTGCCCGCTACCCTCGAGCGCTTCGCGGCCCGGGTGCAGCAGCTATCGGCGGCAGATCCAGCTCCGGATACGCCCGCTGTCTGAGGAACTGGTCCACGCGTGCGGTGATGCGCTGGGGTTGCTCCAGTGGTGCGGCATGAGAGCCGCCGATGAGCACCACCAGCTCTGCGTTGGGCAGGATCCGCGACATGCGTCGGGACAGGTGTAGAGGGGTGAAGAGATCGTGTTCGGCTGCCACCACCAGCACGGGGGCCAGGATGCCCGGGAGGGAGTCCCAGGCGTCGTGCTCGTCGGCGGCCACGGCGGTCTCGACGAACACGTGCCAGTCGATGTCGCCCAGGTGCTTGAGGTAGCTGTGGAAGTCCACCCTCGAGATGTAGTGGCGATCCACCAGGGACAGCCTGTGAGCCACTCGCCGGGGCAGGGGGCCGCGGAAGGCGAGGTGGGGCAACCAGCGGCTCACCCTGGCGGTGCCTCGCACCAGCTTGCGCGTGCGGCGCATCATGGTGCTGGTGCCGGGGGTGTTCATGAACGTGGCCAGGACGCTGCCCGCGGTGCCTTGCATCGGGATCAGGGCGCGGGAGCCATCGGGATACTGGTGGCGGTGCTCGAAGATCACCTGGCAACCCATGGAGTGCCCCGCGAGCACTGGGCGTTCCGCCCCGCTGGCTTGGATCACAGCCTGGAGATCTCTGGCCATGCGGTCGATGCTCAGGTCGGCTCGTGTGGGGTCTCGGGGGCGCTCCGACAGCCCGTGTCCAGGGTAGTCCCACAGCACCAGCTGGTGGCGGTCGGCGAAGGTGTCCACGAAGTTGCGCCACCAACCCGTGGATACGCCCGCTCCGTTGCAGCAGACGATGGGTGGGCCGATCCCCGTCGAGCGCCAGTAGATGGCGAGCCCGTCGTCGCTCGTGACAAAGCCGCTGCGCATGTTCATGGCGCTGCCTCTTCCGTGTCGTTTACGATGGAGGGCGTATCCAGGCCGAGCCATCAGCGCCGGCCTTCGGTTCTTCTCGATGAGGTGTCCGCGTGAGGCAGCAGCCCAGCCGTGCTCCCCAGCCCCGGCCCGTCATCCCTGGCAGGGCCCTGGCCCTGGGAGCCATCACGCTGCTGGCTCTCGCGTGGCGGTTGTGGCTCATACCTCGGTACTACGGCTGGGAAGAGAGCGACTACGGTAACCTGGCCATGGCGCGGGGCGTGCTGGAGTCGGGCTTCACGCACTACGACATGAACCACCTGCCGCTGTATTACGGGCTGAGCGCGCTGGTGCTGGCGGTGGTGGGCGACACGGTGCTGGCCACGCACCTGGTCAGCCTGGTCGCTGGGCTTGCCACGGTGGTGTTGGTGGTGCTGCTGGCGTGGCGCCTGGGTGGGCGCGAGGCCGCATGGCTCTCGGGGCTCGTCGTTGTGTTCCAGCCCGAGCTGGCGCTGTACAGCTCGTCCGCCCTGCGGGAACCCCTTTATGCGGCCTTGCTGCTGGGCAGCCTGGCGCTGCTCACCAAGGAGCGCCTGGTGGTGGCGGCGGTGCTGGCGGTGCTGGCCTTTCTGGTGCGCTTCGACGCTCTGATCATCATGGGGCCGGTCTTGTTCATCCACGCCCTCGGTCGGTCTCCCAGGCCCCGGCGGCTGGCTGAGGTGCTGGTCCCGTTGGCTGTGGGAGTGGCCCTGTGGTCGGGGTATTGCCAATTCGAGCACGGTATCTGGCGTTTCTGGGAGCACAGCGTCACCATCAACCTCGAGACAGGGCTGGGAGAAGAGGCCGGCGGGCGGCTCGAATGGATGGCCAACGGCGCGCGGGTGTCCTCGGCCCTCGGCTTGTCGGTGCTGCCATCGCACCTCGGCCTGTTCCTCCCTGTCGCCGCTCTGCTGGCCCTGCCTGGCATGGTGCGCGCGGGCCACGGTGCCCGGCGCAGCCTAGCGCTGCTGTTGGCGCTCATCACGGGATTCTGGCTGGCAATCGGGTTCACCGGCCAGCACGAGCCCAGCCACAATCTCTATTGGAAGTGGCTCCTGCCTCTGGTGCCGGTGTGGGCCGTCTGCGCGGGCTTGGGCGCTGCCTGGTTGTTGGACAAGACCAGGGGCCGTGTTCCGCGCTCCCTGGTGTTTGCGGTCCTGGGAGTGGGGCTGGTGACGGCCTGGGTCCAGCAGCTGGACGAGACCCGTCGTCAGTTGGCGGTCTCGGAGCAGCTGTACAAGCCACAGTTGCTCTTGGCGCAGCGCATCGAGGCGGAGATCCCCGCGTCCGTCCCCATGATCCTGGACAACATTCCCGCCTGCTGGTTGGGCCGTGTGGTCCACGAGCGCACTCTGTGGACCTGGATGGACATCCCGGTGCCCGAGTCCGGCCGCGCCGAGCTGGGGGCTTGGATGCAGGATCAGGGCATCGGCTGGGTGCTCTGGTTCCAGGAAGAGTGGACCCAGGCCCCCGTAGTGGCGCCGTGGCTCGCCAGTGGCGGAAGTCAGCGCCTCGGGCCGGTCATGCTCGTGGAGATCGAGCGCGAGGACTCCTACGGATGGATCTGGTACCGGGTCGACCCTTGGCCTCCTGTTCTACCCAGTGCTGAGAAGCCCCGTTGACGACGGTCTAGGCCACGGTTATCTGGCGCTGCGACTGGGGCAGTAGCTCAGCTGGGAGAGCACAGCGTTCGCAACGCTGGGGTCGAGGGTTCGAGTCCCTTCTGCTCCACCATTAAAAGAGCCGGCGTCTTCGCCGGCTCTTTTTTCGTCCTGCGCCCGCGAGCCTATCGCTCTGCCTGGGGTGTGACGGTACCCGCGGTCGAGCTGCACGGGTCGCCTACTCGAGCCCACGCTCTTCGAGATCTCCTTCCTCGAGGCCCAGGAAGTGCCCTACCTCATGGTAGATGGTGGTGCGCAGTTCGCGGATCAGCTGCTCGTGGTCGCGGGCATAGCGCTGCAGGGGCCGCCGAAAAAGCAGGATCGCGGCGGGAAGGTGGGACCAAGGGTCCTCCACGGAGCGTTCGAGCAGCGAGTGCCCGCTGAAGTAGCCCAGAAGTTCGCCGGGAGAGAGAGGCGGGTCGTACTGGCGCAGGATCTCTTCGCTGGGCACTTCCTCGACCAGGATCGCCACGTTGACCAGGTACTCCCGCAGGCTTGGGTGCAGAGAACCGAGCACCTCTTCCACCGAGGACTCCAGCTCTTCGTCGCTGAGCTCGACGGGGAACGGGTAGGTGGCGGGATCCAGGCGAGCGGCGCGGGCCATGTCGCGGTCGGCGCCCTCCCAGTCTTCACGGCGCTCACGCAGCAGGCCCCTGGCGTACCAGGCTTCGGGGTTGGCGGGGTCTTCGCGGATGGCCCGGTTCAAGGCGCGTCGTGCCTCTTCGAGCTGCAGCACGAACAGGTGCATGGTGCCCAGTGCTGCCCAGGCGTCGGCACGCTGGGGTTCCGCCAGGACACAGCGTCGGTAGGCCTCGAGGGCCTGCTCGACGTTGCCGAGATCGCGGTAGCACTCGCCCATCAGAAACAGGGCATCGCCATGGCGCGGTTCCATGAGCAGGGCTTGTTGGCAGCTGTCCAGAGCCACCTCGGGATCGCCGCTCTGGAGTGCGAGCTCGGCATGCTCGAGCAGCTCTTCCAGGGTGGCGGGGCTCGGGTCGGTCATGGATCAGCTCGGGGTGCATCCTGCGGGGACGAGGGACCGTCCGGGGCAGGGGCGGCCGGCGTGGGGTCGGCGGATGTTGGCGGGTCCGGGGTGGGTTGCTGATCGGGTACCGGGGTGGGAGCCGGGAGCTCGGGCGGAGCCGGGGCGGCGGTGAGCCCGTGGCCGCTGACCAGCTTGCGCTGGGTGTCCTGGTCGATGGCGTAGCTGGGACCCAGGCCCTGGTCCACCAGCTTCACGGCGCGGCGGATGCGCTGGCGATCCACGAACACCATGCGCTCGAGATAGGGCTCGTGCCCGGGGTGTTCGATGCGCAGCTCGAGGGGGGCGCCGGGAGTGACCTTGTCCATGAAGATCCGCACGGGCCCCTTGCCTGCCGCCATGTCGTTGAGGAAGATGGAGGACTGACCGGGATCGAGGTCCAGCTGCAGGATGGTGTGGATGACCACCGGCTCGGGGTCCGGGAAGACGCCCTTGATCACGCCGAACTTGGCCAACACCAACACGAGAAGCACCAGCAGGACCAGCGCGCCACCGACGATGCGGCCCACGCGTCGCTTGTAGGCGTCCACGTTGGTGGCCCAGCGCTCGCCGTGGGTGGTGGAGATGGTGACCCTGGCTCGGCCGCTGCGGCCTGGGAGGCGTCCGGGGAAGGCTTTGAGCTCGATGACCTGTGACTCACCCTTGAGGTGTAGGGTGCGGGGGGCGACCTGCAGCCAGGGCTGTGAGCTGGCCACGTTGCCCCGCAGCCGACCCTTGCCAGCGTTGCGGACGGTGATGGTGCGCACCACAGGCTTGAACAGCAGGCCCAGGGTGACCTGATCGGGGCCATCCACCGACAGCTGCGGGGTGTGCCGGGGCTTTGCCGGTGCGTCGGGGGTGCCTGGCTGGAAGGTGCGGCTGCTGAAGTCGGGGGGCGGCCCTGGCGTGGGTACCGATGGCTCGGGTTCGGGTGGCTCGAGGGCCAGCGTGGGCCGGGCGGGCTCGGGAGGGGGCTTCGGCGGCTCGGTCGGCTTGGTGAGCCTGAGGGGGTCCCCATGGCTGCCGCTTCGCTCGGGGGTGTCTTGGGCCCAGGCGGGACGGCTCATCCGAATTTCGGAGGGCGGCTCGAGCTCCAGCGGCTGGCTGGCGGACTTGGGCCCGCCGGACACCGACTCGCTGTGCCGTTCGGCGCTGGCACGTAGGCCGGCAGGGACCTGGGGGGTGCCGCGTGGCGCGGTGGACACTCGCTCGCGCTTGCGTCGCTGATCGTCGTAGTCCCGCCTGCGGGTCAGGTCCGAGAGGATACGCCAAGCCTGCTCGAGCTGGCGGTAGATCTCGTTGGCCCGTTGCAGGTCCTTGAGAGTTCGGGCCCAGCGATAGCGCTCCCGGTAGGCCTCCTCGACCTCTTCGGCGGTGGCCTGATGGGTGATCTGCAACAGCTCGTAGTAGTCGATGAAGTCGTCGTCTTGGGTCGCCTGCTCGGGGTCGCCACTGTCGAACAGGGACTCCTGGTCGGCGCCGCCCACCTTTTCTTCGAGGTACCGGGTGGTCTCGGCTTCGGTGAGCCCCATCTCAGAGGCCTGGCGGCGGATAGCCGACTCGGACTCAGAGGACAGCCGGCCGCTCACAAGGCTTCCCTGCACGAACAGGTCGAGCATCTGCAGCTTGCGGTCGCGCTCGCGGGCGGCGACCGCTTCCACATAGGCGCGCATCTCGGTGACGAGCACCCGCTGGACCAGGCTGTTGTTCTTGATCAGCCACAGGGCCTGGTAGCGGAACTTCGGGTTGGCCTGCTGGGCCTGTGCCCACGAGCGCTTGGCCTTGATGCGTGACTTCACCTCGTCAGGAGGTGTGTCCGCAGCGATGCCATAGTACTCGAGCAGTGAAGCCTGACCGAGGTCGGACAGGAAGGCGTCGATCTGCTGGAGGTCCCGCGCGTCCATGGAGCTACTCGCGGTCTGGGTCTGCTGACCTAGCCCCGTGTGGAGAGGCCGTCAACGACGGGCAGGAGGGGTAACTGGCATGGGGCAGGAACAAGGCGTGTGATCACCGAATCCGGGCGCGTCCGATGTTCTGGCGAGCGCTCTCGATGCGGTCGCGAGACAGGGAGCCCTTGATAGAGATGGTGGCGCTGCGCTGGGCGCCGGTCTCGACATCGATGATGTCGACCTCGAGGATCTGATCGGTGTTGTAGCGGTAAATGACGTCGATGGGGGTGCCCCGGGGGCGAGGAGGCAGCCGGTCGAGGATGACATCACCGATGACCATCACCTCGTCCCGCGTGTTCCCGTGGCCTTCGGTGATCTGCACCCGCACCGCGGTCATGTTGTCATATGCGTAGGCGAAGCGGCCCCCCTTCTCGGTGGGTAGCGCCGAGGCTTCGGGGATCAGCTCGACGATACGCTCCCGCAGGTTGGCGTCGAGCACGATGATACCCAGGGGGTGGGTGGCGATGTCGGTGATGGTCAGCCCCGGAAGGCCCACCTTGGGCCTGCTCGGGGACGGCTGCGCCACCCGGGGCTGTTCGACCGAGCTGGCGTCTACCAGGCTGGGGCCTTCCGCGTCGAAGTCCGGATCGGTCGCGACGGCATCCTGCCGGTTGGGCGCCGGTGCTACCGGCTCTTCGATGCCTAGCTGCTGGTCCGAGCCGATGATGGCGGGATGGTCGCGGCGATGGCGGTAGACTCCCGCCAGAGCGGCACCCATGGCCACACACTCGTCGGGGTTGAGCTCGACATTGGGTCGGATGCTGGCTCGGCGGCCCAGTTCGTCCTGGATCATGGGCATGCGTGTGGCGCCGCCCACCAAGACGACATCATCGAGGTCCTGCCAGCGCATGCCGGCCTTGTCGAGAACGATCTCGCAGGTGTCTGTGCACTGCTCCACCAGATCGCGGCACATCTCATTGAACTCGGCAGCGGTGATGGGCACGGCCATGCGGCGCCCGCGGTAGTTTACAGGGACCACGGCCCGGGGCTGGGTGGTGAGCGCCAGCTTTGCGGCCAGGCAGCGCTCGTACAGCTCCTGGTAGGGCTGGGGGTCGTCGCGGGGGTCGACGCCGAAGCGGGAGACGAACTGCTCCGCCACATGGGAGACCAGCCGATCGTCCCAGTCCTTGCCGCCCAGCTCGGCGTTGCCATCGGTGGCCACGGCCCTCAGGGTGTTGCCTTCGATGCGCATGATGGTGACGTCGAAGGTGCCGCCGCCAAGATCGAAGACCATGAAGGAGTGGGTGGTGCCCATGCGGTCGAGCCCGTAGGCGATGGCCGCTGCGGTGGGCTCGTTGATGATGGACAGGACGTTGAGGCCCGCCACGGCGCCGGCTTCGGCGGTGGCGGCGCGCTGGGCTGCGTTGAAGTACGCGGGGACGGTGATCACGGCGTCGGTGATCTTGCGCCCGAAGAACTCCTCGGCGTCGTTGCGGAGCCGTCGCAGGATGATTGCGGACAGCTCCTGAGGGGTGTAGCCCTGGCCGAAATACTCGAGGGTGAAGTCTTCCTCTCCCATGGAGCGCTTGACGAAGCGCGCCACGTTCGAGGGGTCGGCCACCACCATCTTGACGGCTTCTCCGCCGACCACGAAGGCGTCGTTGTCGTAGAAGTAGACCACTGACGGGACCGTGGCCTCACCGTCGGCGCTCACGATGATCTGTGGCTTGCCGTAGCGATCCACGTAGGCCATCGCCGAGTAGGTGGTGCCGAGGTCGATGCCGAGGACGATTTCGAAGTCGGTCATTGTGCGCTCACGACTTCGAGGCCGGAGGGGCCGCCCGCTCGAGCAGGCGCGCGATGATCACCTCTTCGGGGCGAAGCACACGATCGGCTCGGCTGAAGCCTCGCTTGAGCACCTGCTCGACCGCCTGGTCCTTCTCGGGATCTTCGGTGGGGACCACTTGAACGGCCCTGTGGAGGTGACGGTCGAAGGTCTGCTTGCTCTCGACCGGGACGATGTCGCGGCGGTACAGCAGCTCGAGGAATTCGTCCACGAGGTACTGGAAGCTGTCGGCGATGACGTCCTGGGAGGCTTCCTGCTGGACCAGGCTGGTCTGGAACCAGGACAGGCTGTCGTAGAAGAGCAGCAGGTCGAGCAGCAGGGGCTTCTCCGCCTCGAAGACGAAGTTCTCCTTGTACTGTGCGAGCTCTTCGTAGAGTTGGTCGAAGGCCTTCTTCTGGACGCTCTCTTCCTTCTTGCGCCGCTCCAGCAGCTTGCGGATACCCACCAGAGCGCTGGCGAGCTCCTCGCGGGTGACCGCGTTGCTCTGCTCTCTGTTTTTGTCGCCGTTCACCATGTCCTGCTCCTAGGGCTTGGCCAGCTCGGTTGCCAGGTTGATGAAGGTGTCTTCGAGGGCGATGGACTCATCGCAGAAGTGGAAGTCGGAGGGGCTCGAGGCCAGGCTGCGGAGGAAGCTCTGGCGCACCTCGCGGCCTACGCCGATGCTGACGATACGGCCCCCGGAGTTCCGGATGCGGTGGGCTTCGGTGATGGTGTCGTGAGGGTTGTCGGGGTGGCCGTCAGTCAGCACCACGAACACGCGCTGGATGCCAGCCTTGGGGCGCACGAGGCGGCGGGCGGCATGCAGCGCTCCAGACAGGGGGGTGGAGCCGATGGGGGTGAGGTGCTCGAGGGCCTCGCGCAGGCGGTCGGGATCGGCGGTGGGTGGCGTGAGCACCCCGCCTGGGAAGGCGATGATGGCCACCTGGCGGCCGGGGCGCAGGGTGCGCTCGACGAACATCAGCGCGGCCTTTCGCGCGTCTTCCATCTTCTGGCCATACATGGAGCCCGAGCAATCGATGAGCAGCGTGATGTGCATCGGAATGCGGTTGTGAGCGAGATCTTCGAGTGTCAGCAGGCCAGCGGACAGCCGGTGAGCGAGGGCTTGTCCGGTGTTGAGGTCCATGGCCTCGACCTCGACGATGCCATTGACGTTGTAGCGGAAGGTGACGCTCAGGCGCGTGGCGCCCATGGGGCGAGGGGGAATCCCGTAGAACTCGAAGTGCCCCAGGACGTTGCATTCCATGGGGTCCGGGTTCTCGCCCTGCACCAGCCAGAGATCCATGGTGGTCTGGTTGTCGTACGTGGTGACGTAGTCGTCGCGGGTCTGCTCGCAGGGGATGCGGCTGTTGCGGCCGATGATGCGGCTGTTGTGGAGCTTGCCGTTGCGGAACACCACCATGCCCAGGGAGTGGCTGGTGACGTCATGGGTGCGAATGTCGACGGGGGGCGCGTCGCCGGTGAGGCGGGCCGCTTCGAGGGCTGCGGTGAGCGCTGCGCCCATGGAGACGCACTCATCGGGGTTGATGTCGGTGGCCGGTGCCTTACGGAACAGGCGCTCCACCATCCTGCGGACCATGGGCATGCGGGTCGAGCCGCCGGCGAGCAGGACGGTGTCGATGTCGTCGGTGTGCATCTTGGCGTCGTCGAGCACGTCGCGGGTGAGCATCTCGCTTCGGCGCAGCAAGCCGATGGTGAGATCCTCGAACTGTTCGCGGGTGACCGCGGCTCGCAGGATCTTGCCCTGGAAGTCGTAGAAGATGTGGACCTTGGGGCGCCGGGAGAGGCTGATCTTGGCGCTGACGCACTTCTGGCGTAGGTCGTGGTAGGCGGCGATGTCGTCCAGCGGATCGATCCCGTGGCGCTCCTTGAACTGCTGAGCCACCCACTCGATGAGCAGGTCGTCCCAGTCCTTACCGCCGAGCTGGTGGTCGCCGTTGGTGGCCAGGACGGTGAGATCGCGGCCATGGATGCGGACGAGGCTGACGTCGAAGGTGCCACCACCGAGGTCGAACACCAGGACCTTGCGGTCTTTGCCCATGTTGGACAGGCCGTAGGCGAAGGCTGCAGAGGTGGGCTCGTTGACCAGCTTGAGCACCCGCAGGCCCGCCATCTCGCCGGCCATCATGGTGGCGCGCCGTTGCTTGTCACCGAAGTAGGCGGGGACTGTGATGACCGCTTGTTCGATGGGGTGGCCCAGGCGAAGCTCGGCGTCGTGCTTGAGCTTGGCCAGGATGAAGCTGGACAGGCGCTCGGGGGTGAACGCCTCCTCGCGATAGTGGAAGGCGTAGTCGTCGTCGCCCATGTGGCGTTTGACAAACTCGACCACCTGTTCCGGGTAGACCACCGCGCTCTGCTTGGCGTAGTTACCGACGATGACGTCGTCCTTGTCGAAGAGGATCACGGACGGCGTGAGCCGGTCGCCTTCGGCATTGGCCAGGACTTCCGGTACACCGTGGCGGTTGACGTGGGCCACGGCGCAGAAGGTTGTCCCGAGGTCGATTCCTACGGCCTTGGTGGTCATGGTGGTGCTGCCTCACTGGCTCGAGCGGACGTAGCTCCCAGCTAGGGGAAAACCCGGACTGGTCGCGTGATCAGCTACTATACATCCTCGTGGGTTCCTGTTGATCGAAGCTCAGAGCTTCCCGTGGAGGACATCGTGGATCTGGTGCTCGCCAGTGGCAGCAAGTGGCGCAAAGGGCTGCTCGACAGCGCGGGAATTCCCTGTCGTGGAGTCGCCCCGAATATCGATGAATACGCAATTGTAGGAGACACTCCTGCGTTGACGGGCGCCGCCCGCGCCCGTGCCAAGGCCCGCGCCGTGGCCCACGCCGTGGGGCCCTCCTGTCTGGTGATCGGCGCGGACCAAGTGGTGCATCTGGATGGCGTCGTGCTGAGCAAGCCGTGCGATGTGCGAGCGCACGTCGAGATGCTCACGATGCTGCGGGGGCGCACCCACGAGCTGCTGACCGCGGTGTCCCTGGTGAGACCCCGCGATGAGGGCTTCGACGAGAGGGCCTTTCACGAGATCACCCTGCTGACCATGCGTGCGGATCTGGGGGACCACGAGCTGGCCGCCTACGCTGCGAACGGCGAAGCCTCCGGCTGCGGTGGCGGCTACATGATCGAGCGCCTTGGGGCGCAGCTGTTCTGCGAGGTTCGCGGTGACTGGAACAATGTGGTGGGGTTGCCTCTGTTCCGCTTGATCACCGAGCTGCGGGCCCTGGGCTGGCGGCCGGCCTTCGCTCCACCGGCTGCCGTCGGTGGCGGGGCGGGCTAGGGGTACCCATGAGCACCGAATCCCATCCCGCACAGGAACTCGCCGAGCTGGTGGCCCACCTTCGTCAGCTCGCCGGGGCGTGGCAAGGGGTGGGGGTTCGCCAGGTGCGCTGGACCGATCTCGATCCGGACTGGCCAGCCTGCGAGCCGCCCTCCCAGCCGCCCTCCGAGGAACGCCCGGTGGCCGCGGCCCCCGCTTCGGCCCCCACCGAGCGGCCCGCACCCCCACAGGCGTCCGAGCAGGGAGCGCCTGCGTCGCTGTTTCCACACTCCCAGCCCCGCCCGCGCGCGCTGCCTCCCCGCCGGCCGGCGGACGCCGGTCCCAGCCTCTGGGCGGGCTACGGCACCAGCGGTGGCCCTGAGAAGTCCATAGCGGCGGTGCGGGAAGACCTCGGCGACTGCCAGCGCTGCGCCCTGCATCGCCAGCGCAGCCAGATCGTCTTCGGCGTGGGTGACCCCAAGGCCCGGCTCGTGGTGGTGGGCGAGGCCCCCGGGTTCCACGAAGATCGTCAGGGGGAGCCCTTCGTAGGTCCGGCGGGGCAGATGCTCGATCGTATGCTGGTCAACGTGCTGGGCTTGCAGCGTGCCGATGCCTACATCATGAACGTCCTCAAGTGCCGCCCCCCGGACAACCGCGATCCCGAGCCGCCCGAGGTCTCAGCCTGTCGGCCGTTCTTCGACGCCCAGATCAACGTGATCCGTCCAGTGGCCATCCTGGCCCTGGGCCGCTTCGCCACCCAGTCCCTGCTGGTCAACCAGCGTGGCATCAAGGCGCAGCGCGGCCAGTGGGGGGACTACCGGGGCATCCCGGTCATGCCCACGTTCCACCCGGCATACCTGCTGCGCAGCCCGGAGGACAAGCGCCTCACGTTGCAGGATCTGTTGTTGGTGAAGCGCCGGCTCGATGACGCCGACGCAGGCTGACTCAGTCGCCGAGCTTCAAGCCGCCCAGTAGGTCACCGAAGGTGCCCAGGCTCTTGGCTTGCTTGGCCTGGCGCTTCATCTCCTTGCGGGCTTCGACCTCGGCGTTGTCCGAGTCGGCGGTCTGGCTGAGCTTGAGCTGACGACGCTGACGGTCCAGCTCGACCACCCGGGCCTTCATGCGCTTGCCGCGGCGGATGCTCTGCTGCAGGAGCACGCCTGGGGGTAGCTCGACCTCGCGGCCGGGGATCCAGGCCTTGATGGCGTCGTCCACCAGCAGGGTGACGCCCATACGTTCGACGTGCTGCACCACGCCTTCGACCTCTTCGCCCACCGGGTACTTGTCGGCCAGCACCTTGAGGGGGTCGGGGGTGAGGTGGCGGATGCCGAGATCCAGGCGGCGACGCTTGTTGTCGACCTCGAGGATCTTGACCTTCACGGTCTGGCCCATCTCGAGCACGGCGGAGGGATGAGCGATGCGATCCCAGGAGATGTTGCCGATGCGGCACAGGCCCGTGAGCCCCGGAGCCAGCGCGACGAAGGCGCCGTAGTCTTCCATGCGGACGATCTTGCCTTCGTATTCGCCATCGACCTCGAAGTCTTCGCTCACAGTGCGCCAGGGGCTGGTCTCCGGCAGGCGCATGGTGAGCGCAACGCGCTTGCGCTTGGAGTCGACCTCGAGCACCTTGACCTTGACGGGTTCCCAGCGCTTGAGCACGTCTTCGGGCTTGTCCTCGCCGCCGCCCCAGGACATCTCGCTCTTGTGGATCAGGCCTTCCACGCCGCCGAGATCGACGAACGCGCCGTAGTCGCGCACCGAGGTGACCACGCCTTCGAGCATCTGACCGCGCTTGGCGGTGGCCCAGAACTGTTCCTGCGCCTCTGCGGCTGCTGCGTCCTGCAGGGCCCGACGGGTGAGCACGACTTCGCGTTCGCGCAGCTCGGTGACCTGGAACTCGAGGGTCTGGCCAACGAAACGATCGAGGTCGCGTCCGGGGAAGCGGTCGATCTGGGAAACTGGGCAGAAGCCCTTGGCTCCGGCGATGTGGACGATGTAGCCACCGGCGTTGCGGGACTCGACCCGGCCTTCCACCGGAATCCCCGCGGTCATCGCGGCCTCGAGGGCGTCGAGCCCACCGGACTTCACCTGCCGGGACAGCTGGATGCTGTCTTCTCGTACCAGCAGGATCCGAGCGGTGACGGTGGCACCCAAGCGGGCTTCGTCTTCGCTCAGCTCGGAGACTCCGATACGAGCCTCGGACTTGGCGCCCAGGTCGATGAAGGCGTGTTCGCCGTCCATGCGGACCACTTGGCCCGTGGCCTCCATGCCCTGCTCGAAGCCCGTGCTGACGGAGGTGGCTTGCTCCATCGCGGCCTCGAAGGCGGCGCTGTCCATGCTGGCGAGCTCTTCGAGACCTTCGGTGGAGAAGGGCTCCCGGGCGGCCTGCTCGGGCTCCGGCTGGGCCGGATCCGGGGCCGGGGCGGCCTCGGACTGGACTGCGCTGGGCAGGCCCGCTTCGGCGGCGGTGCCGATGGGCTGCTCGGCCGGTTGATCCTTGCGACGGACGGTCTTCTGAGGCGTGCTCATGACGGTGGCACCTGCGTGCTGGGCTTTGGGCCCGATTGAGTCCGCTCCATATCGAGGCCCACCAGCGGGTTCAAGGCCCGGCGGCCATACGTTGACGAAAGGCCGACTCGGCGCGACTCCGAGTTCTCCCTGCCCATTCCCACACCGTGGCTGGACCCCCCTGCCGGGTCGCGATAACCGCGGGCCCGATGTCCCACAGCCCCCCCCCGGACCTGCGGCCCTACCACTTCGAGCTACCTGATGAGCTCGTGGCCCAGGAACCGCCGAAACGGAGGGAAGAAAGCAGGTTGTTGGTAGTGAGGGGTGGTTCGCTGGAAGACCGCTCCTTCGCCGAGCTCGACACCCTGCTCGCCCCTGGTGACCTACTGGTGGTGAACGACACCCGGGTGATGCCCGCCCGCTGCTGGGTGCGTCGGGCCAGCGGGGGCAGGGTCGAGCTGCTCTTCCTTCAGCCCGGCCCGGGTCCGGTCGAGGTGATGCTGCGACCCGGAAAGCGACTGAAGGTGGGTGAGTTCCTGCATGGCCCCGACGGGGAGCAGGTGGAACTGCTGGCGCTTCAGGACGACGGGAGCTGGTGCGTACGGACCGCCCCCGAGCCCCTGGCGCTGATGCGGCGCCTGGGCCACATGCCGCTTCCACCCTACATTCGACGCGCCGCCGTCCCCAGGGACCTCGAGCGCTACCAGACCGTGTATGCCCAGCCAGCGGGGTCCGCCGCGGCCCCCACGGCGGGCTTGCACTTCGGCCTGGGACTGCTGGATAGGCTCGCGGTCCGGGGGGTCGCCTTGGCATCCGTCACCCTCCATGTGGGCCCCGGAACGTTTCGACCGCTGCGCCAGGAGGACCTGGATCGCGGCGAGCTCCACCCGGAGCACTACCTCGTGCCCGAGGCGACGGTGGCTGCCATCGCCGCTGCTCGTGCCCGCGGCGGGCGGGTCGTGGCGGTGGGAACCACTTCGGTGCGCGCCCTCGAGGCCGCCACTCCCGCGGGCTGCGACCTCCCCGTGGCCGGTGCGGGCACCACACGGCTCTTCCTGCGCGAGGGCGACCGCCTCAGGGTCCCCGACGCGCTGATCACCAACTTCCACCTGCCGGGCAGCAGCCTGATCCTCCTGGTGGCCACCGTGCTTGGGCGCGAGCGGCTGCTCGAGGTCTACGGTCACGCCATCGCCCGGCGCTATCGGTTCTATTCCTATGGCGACGCGATGCTCGTCCTTCCAGCTCCGGGCTAGCGCTGGCAGCGCTCGCACCGGCGTCCTGCGCCTGCCCCATGGCGATATTCCCACGCCGTGCTTCATGCCCGTGGGGACCGCCGGGACCGTCAAGGGCCTGACGCCACAGGAGGTCCGCGACACGGGCGCCAGCATGGTGCTCGCCAACACCTACCACCTGTGGGTTCGGCCGGGGCATGAGCTTGTACGTAAGCTCGGTGGTCTGCACGGGTTCATGCACTGGGACGGACCGATCCTCACCGACTCCGGCGGCTACCAGGTCTTCAGCCTCAAGGAGTTCTGCAAGGTCACAGAACAAGGGGTGCGGTTTCGATCTCCCATGGACGGCGAGTGGCGCATGCTCACCCCCGAACTCGCCGTGGAGATCCAGGAGACCCTCGGGGTCGATGTGGCCATGGCCCTGGACGAGTGCATCGAGGTGCCGGCGACTCCCCAGCGCGTGCGCGCCAGCACCGAGCGCACGACTCGCTGGCTCGAGCGCTGCCTGGCCGCGCGGCGGCATCCAGAGCGCACCGCGCTGTTCGGCATCGTGCAGGGGGGGCTCTATCCGGATCAGCGTCGGGACCACGCCCGTCGTCTCGCCGACATGGATCTGGATGGCTACGCCGTGGGTGGTTTGAGCGTAGGGGAGTCCCACGCCGAGATGCTCGAGATGATCGAGGCGTCGGTCCCGGAGCTGCCGGATGATCGGGTCCGATACCTGATGGGCGTCGGCTACCCCCTGGACATTCTGGAGGCGGTGCTTAGAGGTATCGACCTCTTCGACTGTGTGCTTCCGACCCGGAGTGGGCGCTTTGGCCAGGCATTCACCTCTCTCGGACGGCTCACCATCCGGCACGCCCGCTATCGGGAAGATTCCAGGCCCCTCGATCCCGCTTGCAGGTGTTATACGTGCCGCTGCTTTAGCCGGGCATACCTCCGGCACCTCTTCTTAGGGAAGGAGATCCTCGGACCCAGGCTGGTCACCTTGCACAACCTGAGCTTCTACCAAGAGTTCATGGGCAGGTTGAGAGTCGGGGTTGGAGAAGGCCTTTCATCCCTCGAGGCGCTGCGATCGCAGGCGGAGCTCGCCTCCGCTACCATCCCCGCGCAGGAACCCTAGCGCCCTACCGGGAGGTCTTATGACCCCTCACATTGCCAACGATGTCTTGATCATGCTCGACGCACCTGCTGCTCTCGGCGGCGGAGGGATGGGGTCCACCCTGTTCATGGTGGTCATGATTGTAGGCATCTTCTATTTTCTCTTGTTCCGCCCCCAGCAGAAGCAGGCCAAGGAACAACAGGCCTTGCACGCAGGCCTGAAGAAGGACGACCGCGTGGTCACCGGCGCTGGAATCTACGGCAAGATCTGGGCGGTGAAAGACGAGACCGTCATCCTGGAGCTCGCCCGCGACGTGCGCGTCGAGATGGACAAGAGTTCCATCCGACGGAAGATCACGGACGGCGACGCCACCCCCATCAAGCAGAAGTAGCAGGGAGGCAACCATGACTGGAACGTGGTGGGCCAAGCTGGCTCTGATTCTCACGGCGGTAGTTTTGTCCGCCTACGTGCTGTTGCCCAACTTCCTGGCCGAAGACAAGTTCGTTCAGCTCTCCGAGCAGGCCGACTCCGTCCACGCGGCGCCGGTTCAGGAGGAAGTGGAGCAGGACGTCTCCTGGCTCGCCGGGCTACTGCCCGACACCGAGTTCAACCTGGGCATCGACCTCGCGGGCGGCATCGACCTCACCTTGGTGGTCGAGGTCGAGGAAGCAGTGCTGTCCACGGTGCAGCGCGACGCGCGGCCCATGCGGGAGTCTCTGCAGCGCGAAGGCATCTCTGTAGAAGAGGTGCGGCGTATGCGCGGTCAGTCCGCCCTGCTGTTGCTGCTGACCGAAGGCGAGAGCCTCGCCGACCTGCGCTTCTTCATGCAGCAGCGCTACAACGGCTACAGCTACGAAGGCACCCAGCTGCGCGACGGCCTCGACTACCATGTCTTCCTGCTGACCGACGACTCGGCGGAGTACATCCGCAAGCGCGCGGTGGAGCAGGCCCTCGAGACTCTCCGCGAGCGCGTCAACGAGACGGGCGTCAAAGAGCCCACCATCATGCAGAAGGGTGGCAACCGCATCACGGTGCAGCTGCCCGGCATGGACGACATCCAGCAAGCCATCGATGCCATCGGCACCACGGCGGTGCTCGAGTTCATGATGGTGGACGAGGACATCAGCCCCGACGTCATCGAGAAGGTGCTGCTCGAGGCCGAGAAACAGCTGGACGCGGTCAACTACAACGACGATCGGGCGTTGAGTGACTGGCTGATCCGCACCGGCCGCATCCCCGATGGCGACCGGCTGCTCTGGAAGTACCAGAAGGACGTCGAAGGCAACGAGATGCGCGTCAACGCGTTGGTGGTCAAGGACGAGATCATCCTCACCGGCGACGACATCAACGACGCCCACGTCTCGATGAACCAGTACAACGAGCCCTACGTCTCCATGGCCTTCAAGCCCCGAGGCGCCCGGATCTTCTCCGAGGTCACCGGCCAGAACGTGGGCAAGCGCTTCGCCATCGTGCTCGATGCCAGGATGCGGTCGGCCCCGGTCATCCGCGAGAAAATCGCCGGTGGCATGGCCAGTATCGAGATGGGCGGCGGCGGCTACCAGGAGCAGCTGGCCGACGCTTCGACGCTGTCCCTGGTGCTGCGCACCGGCGCGCTGCCCGCGCCGGTCACCATCGCCGAGGTTCGGGTCGTCGGTGCCACCCTGGGTCAGGACGCCATCACCTCCGGCATCGAGGCCACCTTCCTGGGTGGTCTGCTGGTGCTGGTCTTCATGCTCATCTACTACAAGAGCATCGGGCTGGTGGCAGACGTGGCGCTGGCCATCAACGTGGTCTTCATCATGGCGCTGCTGGCGGCTTTCGGCGCCACGCTCACCTTACCTGGCATCGCCGGTATCGCGCTGACCATCGGCATGGCGGTCGACGCCAACATCATCATCTTCGAACGAATTCGCGAGGAACTGAGGCTGGGCAAGACCGCCCGTGCCGCGGTGGATGCCGGATTCGACAAGGCCGTCAGCGCCGTGCTCGATGCCAACATCACCACCTTCATCGCCGGTGTGGTGCTCTTCTCGTACGGTAGCGGCCCCATCAAGGGCTTCGCCGTCACCTTGATGATCGGCATCGCCACCACGCTCTTCTCGGCCATCTTTGTGTCCCGCACGATGCTGGACCTGCTCACCCGCAAAGCCGCTACGCGGCTGGCGTTCTAGGAGGCGGGCCATGCAGTTCATCCCAGACAATGTAAACCTCGACTTCGTCGGCAAGCGCAAGATCGCGGCGATCTTCAGCACGGTGCTCGTCACCCTCTCCGTGGCCGTGTTCCTGATCATCGGCCCCAACTGGGGCATCGACTTCACCGGTGGCGCCGAGATCCGGCTCAAGTTCGCAGAGCAGATCGAGATCAGCGATGTGCGTGAAGCCATCTTGGCCGTCGGTCTGCCTGGAGACTCCGTCCAGTCCATCGGCGGCCCGGAAGACGCCGAGTACTCCATCCGCGTCCAGGACGCGGCCTTCGGCTCCGAAGAAGTCCGCGAGCTCGTCAAGCAGAAGCTGAGCTCCACCTTTGGCGCCGACTGGATCGCCGAGGAGCGCTTCGAGGCCGAGGTCGGCGCCAGCATGACGCTCCAGTACGCCGGTGCGGCCGTGCCCCTGGAGCAGATCGAGGCGACCCTGACGGGTATGAAGGGTGTCAAGGTTCGCGAAGCTCCGGACGACAACA
>Ga0307987_1000112_pt1 | contig 48713 bp, 35 predicted proteins | sample EllFjometagen181_FD_203157 | JGI IMG/M metagenome (GOLD analysis project Ga0307987, IMG submission 203157) | Marine microbial communities from Ellis Fjord, Antarctic Ocean - #181 | ecosystem: Environmental > Aquatic > Marine > Unclassified | place: Southern Ocean | collected 2014-10-08 | reverse complement strand
GGGGGTGGTGCCGTTGCGCTGCATGGGTTTTCCTGTGGGGAGTGGAAGCGAGACGCGAGGGTAACTCAAAATTGAGTCACGCCAAGTCCTGGCGCGAAAAATGGCCCGCCATGCCCGGGTGGATCTCGGGGGGGGGGGGCGACCCGAGGGCCGTGCCCTGGGGTGAGTGAACTCAGGCCTCGAAGGAGAAGGTCGTCAGGCGCCGCTCGCGACCGCTGGCCTGGTAGTCCAGGTGGGCCAGCAGCTCGAAGTCTTCGGGCGGATCCACCTCTTCGCGGACCAACATCAGGGCCACGCAGCCGCCGGGGACCAGCAGGCGGCGGGCGTGCTCCAGCACCGCGGGGGGCGCGGCAAAGGCGCGGGAGACCAGGCCGTCCCACATGGAGGGCTCGAGGGACTCCACCCGGCCGTGGAACACCTCGGCGTTGGTCAGACCGCTGCGCTTGACCACCCGGCGCAGGAACGCTGCGCGCTTCGAGCGGCTCTCCACCAGGGTCACATGGACCTCCGGGTTCCAGGCCGCCAAAGCCACACCGGGGAAGCCGGCGCCGGAGCCCAGATCCGCCCAGCGACCGCTGGGCTTCAGGGCGCGGGCCACGGCCCGGCTGTCGGCGAAGTGGATCTTGGTGGAGCCGGGGCCCACCAGGTTCATGGCCACGCGCCACTGCTCCAGGAGATCCTTGTGGACCTGCTCGACGTGCTTCACATCAGGATGATCGGACATGGGACTGGGCCTCGAGGCGGGCGATGTGCACCGCCAGTACGTGGATGGCGGCCGGGGTGACCCCGGGCAGGCGGGCGGCCTGGGCCAGGGTGGCGGGCTGGGCGTCGCGGAGGCGCTGCCGCGCCTCGAAAGACAGGCCCGGCAGGTCCTGCTGCAGCAGTTCCGGGGGAAGGTGCTGGCCGGCCAGGCGCTCGGCGTCCCTGGCGCGCTTGGCGTCGCGCTCGATGTATCCCGCGTACTTGATGTCGGTGACGACTTGATCGGCGGAATCCATAGGCACCGTCGCCAGGTTGGGCTCGAGGGCCACGACGGTCCGCCAGTCCACGCCGGGCCGGCGCAGCAGCTCCGCCAGGCTCTGGGGGCGGTCCATGGGACCTGCGCCCAGGGACTCGAGGGTGGCGTTGGTGGTGGCGTCGGGGCGCAGCCGGCGCCCGTCTAGCTGCTCGCGGGTGCGGGCGATGGTTGCCAGCTTGTGTTGCAGGCGCTCCCAGCCCCCATGCTCCACCAGGCCGAGCTCGTGCCCGATGGCCGTGAGGCGCCGGTCGGCGTTGTCCTCTCGCAGGGTCAGCCTGAACTCGGCCCGGCTGGTGAACATGCGGTAGGGCTCGCCCCCGATGCCTCGGGTGACCAGGTCGTCTACCAAAACGCCGATGTAGGCTTGGTGACGTGCCAGCACGAAGGGCTCGCCTCGGGCGGCTGAGATGCCGGCCACAAGGCCCTGGGCGGCCGCTTCCTCGTAGCCCGAGGTGCCGCAGACCTGGCCGGCCAGGTACAGCCCCGGCAGGTTGCGGGTCTGTAGGTCGTAGCCCAGCTGGCGTGGGTCGGCGTAGTCGTACTCCACCGCGTAGCCGTACTGCTCGATGCGGGCCTGCTCGAGGCCAGGGATGACGGCCACCACGCGGTCCTGCACGTCCTTGGGCAGGGAGGTGGGCAGGCCGTTGACGTACACCCGGTGGGTGTCCAGGCTCTCGGGCTCCAGAAAGATCAGGTGGCGCTCGCGCTCTGGGAAGCGCACCACCTTGTCCTCGATGCTGGGGCAGTAGCGCGGGCCCTGCCCGCTGATGGCCCCTGTATACAGGGGCGCGCGGTCCAGGCTGGCGCGGATGAGATCGTGTGCCTCGGGCGTGGTGCTGGTCAGGTAGCAGTCCCGCTGAGGAAGTCGCACCGCCGGTGGTGTGAAGGAGAAGTGTCCGTCGGGGTGGGTGTCAGCCTGCAGGTGGCAGGCGTCCCAGTTCACCGTGCGGGCGTCGACACGGGGGGTGGTGCCGGTCTTGAGGCGGCCGAGAACGATACCGTGGGCGGCGAGGTTGGCGGATAGGGAGGCCGCGGCTCCGTCGCCCACCCGGCCCCCGGCGGCTTGCTCGTCACCGCAATGCATCACCGCCGCCAGGAAGGTGCCGGTGGTCAGGATCACCGCAGGGGCCGTGAGCTCGGCGCCGTCGGCCAGGGTGACACCGCTGATGCGTCCATCCTGGGTGCGCAGCCCCACCACCTCGCCCTCGATGAGGGTGAGCCCGGGGATGGCCGTTAGGCGCCGTGCCATGTCCAGAGGGTACCGAAGGATGTCTACCTGGGCGCGGCTGGCCTGCACGGCCAGGCCCCTGCGGGTGTTCAGGCGCCGGAACTGGATGCTGGTGGCGTCGGCCACTCGGGCCATCAAGCCACCCAGGGCGTCGATCTCCCGCACCAGGTGGCCCTTGCCCAAGCCCCCGATGGCTGGGTTGCAGGACAGGGCCGCCACCCCATCGGCGCGCAGGGTGACCAGCGCTACCCGCCGCCCCAGGCGCGCAGCGGCGGCCGCGGCCTCGCAGCCTGCGTGGCCGGCGCCGACCACGATGATGTCGAAGGGCTGGGGCATGGGGTTCTCGTGTCGCGGGCGCACTATCACGGGGCCAGAGGGAGAGCAGGAACGCAGCGGGGCTCCTCCGTCGCATTGGTGCTATGGATGGACCATGGCGCGCACCTTCGCCGTTCCCGGAACCAGCCCCACCGCCTGGCGCCGAGCCGTCTGGGCCGTGGCCCTGCTCGGGGTGCTGCTCACTTGGGCCGCCACCTGGCACCGCACCCCCACCTCCGACGAGCCGCGGCATCTGCAGATGGGTCGCCAGGTGTTGCTCGAGGGGGACTGGGCGCGCTTCGACAACTCGAAGATGCCCGTAAGCGCCCTCAACGCTGCGCCTACGGCCATCACCGGCCCCCCTCGGGACGAAGGCCCCGAGATCACCCACCGGGACTGGTTCTGGCCCCGGCTGCCCCAGGCCCTGTGGCTGCTGGGAACGGTGCTCATCGCTGGACGCTGGGCCGAGCGGCTGTGGGGGGCGCAGGCCGGGCTGGTGGCGGCGCTGTTCGTGGCCTTGGACCCCAACCTGCAGGCTCACGCGGGCCTGGTGACCACCGATGCGCCCATTGTCTTCTTCGTGTTGGCCGCCTGCTACACGGCCTGGCGCGCGGTGGAGCAGCCCGATTGGCCCAACTGGGTGTTGGCGGGTGCGGTCTTCGGTGCGGCCCAGGCCGCCAAGTTCACCGCGGCCTTCTTGGTCCCCATCCTGGGGCTGGCGATCCCTGCCGCGGTGGTCTGGAAGCGGCTGCGTGACGGCCGCTGGAGCGCCCGACGGGGTCGGCCCTTGGCCTACCTGTGCGCGGCCTGGTTGGTGCTCAACCTGGCCTACGGCTTCCAGGGCAGTTTCACCCCCGCCTCCGAGATCCTGTGGCGCTCGAACCTGATGGCGCCCCTGGCTCAAGTCGATGTTCCCCTGCCCGTGCCCCGCCCCTGGCTCGAGGGGCTGGACTGGGTGCGCTCGGATGACGAACACGGCTCGGGCAATATTTACGCCGACGGCGACTTCACGGTCGAAGGTCAGGCCGACCACTACCTGCGGGCGGCCACCCGCAAGATGACTCTGCCTTTGCTGGCCTTGGGCCTGGCGGGCCTGCTGTGGCCTCGCAAGCGCGGGCGTGAGGCGCTCTTCCTGGCCTGGCCGGCGGTGTTCCTGGTGGGCTGGTTCAGCTTCGCCTTCAACTTCCAGATCGGCACCCGCTACCTGCTGCCTGTGATCCCCTTGCTGGCGGTGGCTGCGGCGCGGCTTCCGTGGAAGCTCGGCCTGGCGGGGGCGTTGCTGGCTGGCCTGTCGGGCTTGTCCTGGTTCCCTCATGGTCTGTGCTACCAGAACGAGCGGCTGCTGGACCGGGCGGACGCCTGGCGTCATGTGGCCGACAGCGACCTGGACTGGGATCAGCACGGCATGGAGGCCCAGGCTTGGCTCGTCGAACATCCCGGGGGCGTGGCGGATGCCGATGTTCCCGCGGTGGGGCCCATGCTGGTGGGAGCCAACCGCCTGGTGGGGGTCTGGGGTCACCCCGGGCGCTTCGCCTGCCTGCGGGAACACTATCCACCCACCGATCACATCGCCTATTCCTGGTATTCCTACGATCTGAGCGCCGAAGCGCTGGAGCGCTGCTTCCCCCGCCAGGTCTACGAGCCGGGCCAGGGGACCTGGAGCTTCGAGGTCCCCGCTGGTCCGGTGCTGGTGGCCGCGCGGATTCGGGGTGACGCCGCCCTGCAGGTCGGGGGCGGTGAACACCTGAACATCCAGGCCGCAGGCCACGAGCAGAACCTCCTGGCCATCATCGTCGATGCCCCCGGTGGGCTCATCCACGTCAGCGTCGAGGGCCGGGTGCAGGGCTTGTACGCCAACGCCGTTCCCCACCCTGACGCCCCCTTCGAGGATCGCTGATGCTCCCGTGGCTCAGGCGCTGGGGCCCGGAGATCCTGGGCGTACTGGGCGTTGTGGCCCTGGCGTGGCTGGCTTGGTGGCAGTTCCGCTGGATGGGCACCGACCTGCACACGCCCATTTCCCACGGCATCAACGAGGACTGGGACTGGCAGCTGGGCTTCTACGAGGCCAGCCGCCAGAGCCTCCTGGTACACGGCCAGCTGCCGGGCTGGAACCCCTTCGTTCAGGGCGGGGTGCCCCTGCTGGCCAACCCCGAGTCGCCCTTCCTGTACCCACCCTTCGTGCTGGTCATGATCTTCGGCTCGAGTGCCGGGCTCAAGCTGTGGGTGCTGTTCCACCTGGCAGCCCTGGCCGGTGCTTGCTGGTGGGCGGGGCGGGCCCAGGGGTTGGGGCCCGTCGAGGCCCACTTCGCCGGCATCCTCGCCCTTTGCTCGGCCCAGCTTCCGGCCCAGACGGCCATGGGCCACATCATGTACCTGCCCCTGTGCTGGCTGCCTTTGGCGTGGATCGCCTCCCGGGCCGGCCGTTGGCGCCTGGCGGGGCTGTGCCTGGCCATGCCCGTCCTGGCCGGGGCCCATCACGTGTTCCTCTACGCTCTGCTGCTGCTGGGGGTGGACGCCCTGTTCCGCATGCTCGACCCCAAGCGGGCGTGGGTGCTGGGGGTCTGGCTGCTGCTCAACCTGCTGCTGCTGGGCCAGGGCTGGGCGATGTGGCCCATGGTGGTGCTGGGTGTGGTGGCCGTGGGCTGGCAGCGCCCCCATCCCGGTGGGCTGCCTTGGCGCAACCTGCTGCTGGTGGCCGGAGCTGTGATGCTGGCGGGCTTGCTGTGCGGGCCCAAGCTGGCCACGGTGCCCACCCTCTGGGCCAGGGCTGAGCGCCTGGCGCCCCAGCTCACCTTCTCCGTCGCCGACGACTATGGCCCTTGGTACGCCCTGCAGGTAGTGCTGGGACTGGTGGAGCGCCCCAGCGCCCACAACGGTCAGAACGTGCTGCACTCGCCGGTGCCCCTGCTGCTGGCATCCCTCGGGCTGGTCTGGGCCCTGCGCCGCAAGCCCGCGGTGGCCCTGGCCGGGCTGTTCTTCCTCAACATCGGCTGGGGTGGCGCCACCCCGGTCAATCTGTTGCAGGGGCTACACCGCATCCCCCCTTGGGATCACATCCGGGTGGTGGAGCGCTACAGCGCGGTGTGGACCCTCTTCCTGGGCTGGTTCGCGGCCTGGGGCGTGTGGGGGCTGTGGCGCCTGCGTCGCTGGCCCTGGCTGCGCTGGGTGCTGGCGCCTGCGGCGCTGCTGGCCATGGGCTGGCATGTCTGGGTGGCGGCTCCCGCGGTGGCCTGGCGTTATGACATCGGCCCCGGTCAGCCCCACGACATCCCCGAGGCTGGGGACTTCGTGCAGGTGGACGACGAGCTGACCACCTGGGAGTCCATGCTGGCCAACCGGGGCAAGCCTCGTTGCTGGACCACCGCCTGGCTGGCGGACCCCGGACCGGTGAAGGCTCAGCAGGACGACGACTACATCGCCGAGGTTCACATGGCCGACGGCGCTGTGGTGGCCGCGGAGATCACCCCCAACCGCATCGCCTTCGAGGCGCCCACGGCGGGCACCCTGGTGGTCAACCAGAACGCTTTCGAGGGCTGGGAGTATGCGGGCCAGCCGGCGGGCTCCCGGGATGGCCTGCTGGCGGTGGATGTCCCCGCGGGGCCGGGCGAACTGGTCTATCGCCCACCAGGGTTGGCCCGGGGTCTGTTCATGCTCATCGTGGGGCTGGTGGTGCTGCTGTGGCCCCGGCGATTCAGAGTGGTCGGCCATCGCTGGCGCTCGGGAGCACACTCGGCGGCAGGTGCTTCCCCCATGTTCTGCCTGCTGCTCGCGGGTTGCGCGGAGGATGTGGTCCCAGTGGAACATTCATCGGCTGTCCCTGCAGATCAAGCATCTGTGGACGTCGAGCCGCCCCCCGATGGCCCAGTGCCGCCGGGCGACCCTCGACTCGGTGCGGTTGAGATCGCTTCTGGACCGTTCCAGCCCACTTCCGACGCCGGCGGCTGGCAGGAACCGGGCCCCGCGAAAGCGGGTGCGCATTGCCCGGTGGACATGGCCCATGTGCCCGCGGGCCGCTTCTCGAGCGGGGCCACGCCCGAGCAGGTGCGCATGGCGCTGGACTGGCCCGACCGCTGGATGTACCCACGGCCTCGAGCCCAGCGCAACACCGGCGCCTACTGCATCGACCTGTACGAGTTCCCCAATGTAGAGGGGCAGCGGCCTACGGTGTGGGTGGGCTGGGCCGAGGCCAAGCAGGCCTGCGTCTCCCGCGGTCGGCGGCTGTGTACCGAGGACGAGTGGACCCGTGCGTGCGGTGGCGATGAGGGCTGGCTGTATCCCTACGGGGACGAGCACCGGCCAGGGGTATGCAACGACGACGTCACGCCCCTGGGAGACTACGAGCAGACCCACCGCGCTGGAGCGTTGGGTGGCTGCGAGAGCCCCTTCGGGGTGTTCGACATGGAGGGCAATGTCAGCGAGTGGGTCGACGCTACCCACGAGGAAGAGCCCGGCCGCCTACGGGTGGTCCGGGGTGGGACCATGTGGCAGGCGGTGTACGGTTCCACCTGCATGTCCCGCCATGCCCACCACGAGGGTGGCCCCACCCACGGCGACGACGGCTTCCGCTGCTGCGCAGACCCCTCGGACGGCTGACGCCGCGGGCGGTACGGGCTAGTGGGCTTCATCCGGTCCAACCCACTTTCCGCGAGTCTCCCGATGTCCGACAGCAAGGAACCGGCCGCCTCCGACAGCGCCGGCTACGCGGGCCAGCGCCTGCGCCAACAGGTGATGGATGGCGCCGATCTCAGGGGGGCCGACCTCGCCAGGGCCAGCCTGGATCAGGTCTCCTTGAAGGGCGCTGATCTACGGGGTGCCTGCCTCTGCGGCGCCGAGCTCAGCCAGGTGGATCTCACGGGCGCGAAGCTCGATGGAGCCGATCTGCGAGGCGCCAGCCTCGACCGTGTGGTGCTCGATGGAGCCAGCGTGGACGATCTGGACGCCCGGGGTGCCTCCCTGGCTCAGACCAGCATCGAAGGCCTCGCCGGGCGTGGCCTGAACCTCTCCGGCGCTCAGCTCGTCAAGGTGACGCTGGTGGATGCCACCCTCGAGGCCTGCGTGCTCGACGGCGCCAGGCTCGACGATGTTGGCTTCACCGGTGCGAACCTGCGCGAGCTGTCCATGGTGGGCCTGCGCGCTACGGGCTGCGCCCTGGTGCGCTGCGATCTCGACGCTTGCGATCTCGGTGGCGCCAGCATCGAAGACACCGAGCTGCGGGAGCTGACCCTGCGGGGCTGTGCCCTGCGTGCCACCCGGTTGCGTGGCTGTCGTGTTCGGGGCCTGACGAGCGACGACAGTGCCTGGTCGGGCAGCGTCATCGAGGCCTGCCGGGGTGTGGGCCTGCCGCTCGAGGAACAGCTCGTCAACGCCGGCGCCACGGTGGCCCACTCCCCGGTGGTTCGGGTCCTGCGCACCCTTCGCGCCAGCCGCGCCTTGCAGATCGCGGTGGTGGTGGGGCTCCTGCTGCTGGTGCTGGCCCTGGTGGTGGTGCTGCGCAGCCCAGGCCTGTGGCCCAGCTCCGTACTGATTTCCCGCTTCGAGGCTCTCGAGGGGCGCAACGATATCGCGCGCTGCGAGCCCCTCATCCGCGTGGCCACTGTGCTGGGCGGGCGCACGGGCGTAGTCGCCAGCCAGCGCTACCGCACCATGCAGCGGGTGGCGGAGTGCCAGCTCCAGCTCGAGCAGCCCGAGCAAGCCGAGGCCACCCTGCGCCGCTACGTGTCGCTGTCGTTCGAACAGCCCGGCGAGCGCTACGGTGCCCTGGGGGTGCTCGGACGCTTTCTGTTGGACCAGGGCGACATCGCCGCTGCAGAACAGCTCCTGGCTGACTTGCAAGCCGCCGCGGAGCTGCCCGAAGAGCACATCCAGGCCTTGCGCTTCGAAGCCAGCTTGCTCGGTGCGCAAGGTGTGGTGGCCTCGCCGGCCCACCCTGACGGACCCCGCCTCGGCGACGATCCTTGGAGGTCACTTCAGCTCGCCATGGCCGCTGCGCTGGTCGAGTTGCCCGAGCTGGCATCCCACCAGCTCGGGGACACACCGGCCCAGTTGTTCGTCGTGGGCGAGTGGGAGGGCGCGGAGCAGCTCCTGAACGCGGTGGTCGAGCCGCCCCTGTCTCCGGCGGACCGCTGGCAGCATGTGCACCGCGCCGTGGAGCAGCTCGTGAACGTGGATCAGGCGTCGCTGGCGCTGCGCCTGCTTGCAGCCCAGTCCGACGGCGACGAGCTGGACGATCTGGCCGACGTGGAACGGCTGCAGGTTCAGGTGGACCTACACCTACAGCTGGGTGACGCCGATGGCGCTCTGGCGCTATGCGCCGCGCTGCCGCCCATCGAGGACCCCCGGCTCTCCATGGAGATCCTGCTGGTACGCGCTGGCGTGTTCAGCGACGCCGGCCAGCCAGAACGAGCCCAGGCCATGCTCGAGGCTGCCGCGTTCGACGCCGAGCTGCCCTTCGACGTGCTGTCTCGGCACGGCTGGCTGTTGGCCGACGCCCGCCTGCGGTGTGGGGACGAACCTGGCGCCGTCCGGGCTCTCGAGCCGGTGCTCGCGGCGGTGCCCGACAAAGAACCGGCCCAGAACTTGCTGAGAGAGCTGGCGCGGTGGATGGAGCAGCTGGAGGACCCCCAGCAGGTCACGGCCCTGCTCGACAGGGTGGACAACCCCATGCTCGCCAAGGCGGGTCAGGGCCAGGAGCTCGCCTTGACCACCCTGCGTGCCCGCGCCCGGGAAGGCGCCATCCCGCTGGACGATCCCACGCTCGAGGCGGTGCTCGAGCGTGGAACGACTGAGCAGATCCAGGAAGCGGCCCAGCTGATGCTGGACGGTGCCCGGCTCGACGGCACCATCGAACCCGCTGTAGAGGCCCTGCTGCCCCACGCGCGTAAGCTCACGGACGCCGGTGCTCGTGAGAACCTCGGCCTGCTGCTGGTCGAGTCGGCAGCGGGCGCGTCACTCTACGACAGGGCCATGGAGCTGCTCTCCAGCATGGCCCTGACCCGCAGCGAATCCATCGACATCCGCAGCCGGGCGGTGGCCCTCGAGGTCGGCATCGCCCTCGATCGGGGGCAGCTCGACCCGGCCATCGCCAGCTACCGGGCCGCCATCGCTTCGCCCGATGGGATGGAGGGCTGGGTGGCCGCCAACCTGGGCCGGCGCATTGTCGATGAACTGCAGGTCGCGGATCGGATGCAGGAAGCCCTGGACTTGGCGCGGGAGCTGCGCATCGATGCCGATGACCAGCCCGAGCTGTGGCTCGAGGCCATGAGCTGCCTGGTGTCCATGGACGACACCTCCGGTCTGTCGGCCGAGCTCTCGGCGGCCGAGGCCGCTATCGGGGTTTGCACCGCTCGCATCATGGTCACCAAGGCTTGGTTGGACCAAGGGCGCACCCCGACGCAGCTCAGTGCGCTGGAGCAGGCATGTTCCAGCGCAGCGAGCTCCGTCGATGAGCGCCTGGCGGCGGCCTCGGCCCTCGGGCAGGCCGGCGACCCCGAGGCCGCGCTGGCGCTGGTGCGCGGCGCAGCCTCCGCCACACTCGATCCCCAGCTCGCGCTGCGGGTTCAGCGGGAGCTGGCGGCTTGGCTCGCGGTCACCGGCGATCGCAAGGCGGCCATCCAGCTGCTCGAAGCAAGCTACGCCGACACCACCGACGCTGCGACCCACCAGCAGCTCACAGACGCCCTGATCGGCCTCACCAGCGCCTCGGACGACCCCGGTTCGGTCATGGCGGCCTACCTTCGCTACACCGGAGATCACCCGGATCGTGTGGAGCTGCTGCTCTGGAAACAAGCGGCCTTCGCCCTGATCCATAGCGGACATGCCGAGCTCGTGCCCCAGCTCGGCGGCCAGATTGGTTGGACGCGCCATGTGGCCCGGGATCTCGAGCAGGCCGAGCTGCGCGCCCTAGTGGATGCCGGCGACATCGACGGCGCCTGGGCCCTTCTCGACCGTGCCCTCGAGGGGGCTGCCACCGCCGACGTTAAGAACGATCTGCTCCAGCGGGCTGCGGGCCTCGCTGATCAGGCCGGCGAGCACCCCCGCCTGTTGGTCTGGCTCGATGCCCTAGAGGCTGGTGCGGGTGCCGACGCGGGGCTGCTCCTGCAGCTCTCACTGCGGCGGGCCCGCGCGCTCGAGGCCACCGGCGACAGCGCCGGGGCGGTGGAGGTGCTCCAGTCCCTGCTGCGCCAGCGCTTGCCCAGGCCCATCCGGGTCGAGGCCCTCGACGGCTTCGGCCGCAGCGCGGGTCGTGTGCGCGACGCTGCTACCATCGAGCTCGACCTCGCCACCATCGACGGAGTCCAGCCGCTGTCCAGCGAGGCGAAGCAGAGCCTGCGGCTGCGGGCTGCCGAGGAGCTGGCGGCTCGAGGCGAGCCCGGCGGCGCCCGCGCGCTGTTGGAACCACTAGCCGACCAGCCCCTCGAGCCTGTAGTGGCCGAGGCGATCTGGGACCTGCTCGCCCGCGTCAACGTCGCGGTGGGGCGCTACCCAGACGCCCTCACGCTGCCGACGCGCTTTCCCTCCAGCGCTGGGCCCTGTGGCGCCTGGTTGGCCCTGGTGCGCCACCTGCCTTCCGAAGGCCCCGTGTTCGAGCAAGCCCGGGATGGCGCCCTGCAGGGCTGCAGCCCCAGCGAGATCCCCGTACACCAGGCCTTGGCGTTGGCGGACGCCCTGGGCAAGGTCGAGCCTGGTCGCGCCATCGAGTTCCTGATGCAGGTTCGTCAGGCCCCGGCTTTGGATCCACAGCAGCTGGCGGACATCGACGTGGAGCGCGCTCGTTTGTTGGCTGAGGATGGCCAGCTCGACCAAGCCAGCAGCCTGCTGGAGGGTTTGCTCGCCGACGCCGAACAGCACAGCGTTGCCGCACGTGCTGGGGCTCAGCTTGTTCGTCTGGCGGCTCAGCAGGGGGGGGCGAGCGCGCCTGCCCAGGTTGAGCAGGTGGCCCAGCAGGCCTTCGACCGCGTGCAGGACCATCCGCAATCGGCCCGTGTGGTGGCCCAGGAGGCTGCGGGGACCCTGCGTGGTCTCGGGGCCTGGCCTGAGGCCATCGTCTGGCAGCAGCGGCTTGTGGATCTGAACCCGGCTCCAGATGAAGCTCGCGCCTACGCCATTCTGCACCTGATCCACCTCCAGCTCGATGGCCATCCTGGCGATCCCGGTGCGGCGGGCCGGGGCTGGCTCGAGCAGCTCGACGAAGCGCGGGGGTTGGCCGAGCCCGGCACCCACCTGTACGACGAGCTCGTCACCCTCGAGGTGACGTGGCGCGTGGTCCAGGCCAAGGGCGACGCTGGGATCCTGGCGGTGCTCGAGGCCTCCTTCGACGAGGTCGACGGCGACACCAACTTCCTCAACAGCGTGGCTACGCGGCTGGATGCCTGGAAGAAGGACGAGGCCGCAGCGGTGGTGCGCAAAGAGCGCGAGGCTCGTCTGGGCAACCCGTGAATCGTCGGGTGGTGGCCCCGGCCCACCCACGGTGACAATGGTGCTACCATACGGCCGATGATCCCGTTGCGCTCCGGCTTCCTGTGGCTCTCCCTCGTCGCCTCGCTGGGCTGCACGCCCGCGCCGGAACCGGTGCTGGTGCCGAGCTTCGTGGAGCCTGAGCTGTCGGCGGCCGAGGTCTACGCGGCCACCGGCCTTGCGCTGTTTGACGGGCTCGAGGGTGAGCCCCTCGAGCTGGGGCTGCCCTACGTCTACCCGGGCTACTCGGTCTACCCGCTGTCCTACGATGTTGTGCCGGGCTTTCGCAGCTCAGCGGCTTTGTGGTTGCCCGAGGGGCCCGGGCCGTTCCCGGGGGTGCTGGTGCTGCCGGGCCACTTTGGCGACGGAAAGTCCTCGGGGGAGTGCCAAGACGTGGCCCACGCATTGGCAGCCCGGGGCGTGGTGGCCTTGGCCATGGACATGCCGGGGGTCGAGGAATGGGACACCCCCGACCGTCGGATCCACTTCGAGGAAGGCGCCTACAACCGGGCGGCTCTCGTCGCCGCGGGCACATCTTCCCTGGGACTACAGCTGCACATGGCCCGTCGCGGCCTGGACAGCCTGCTCGAGGTGGCGCCGGTGGACCGGGTGGCTGTCACGGGCGCCAGCGGCGGTGGGGTGCTGTCGTTCTACCTGGGGCTGGTGGACCCTCGGGTGCAGGCCGTGGTGCTGGCCTCGCCGGTGGGCATCCCCCGCGCCGACCACGAGGGCGGCTGCTTCTGCGATCTGCTGACGGATCATGCTGGACCTTCGCCGGCGCTGCTGGGTGCCCTCGAGCAGCCCAGCCTGTGGCTGAGCGAGCTGGAGCGTCCCGCCCCCGAGGGGCTGCCCCAAAACGCGCGCTACGAGCAGGTGGTGGGCCCGCACTCCTACACCGCGGCTATGCGCGCCATCGCCTTGCCATGGCTGGATGAACAGCTGGGGCACAAACCCGCGGATCTCGAGCGTGCCAAGCAAGCCTCCGAGCAACCCGTCACCACCCCCGGGGAGGCCTTGCGTTCCTCCAACGACCGCGGCGCCATGGGCATCCCAGAGCTGGCCCTGGCCGTGGGCGCGCCCCGTCCCTGGCGACCCAGGGTCGATGTCGATGTGGCCACCCTGCACAGCTGCCAGGGGGTCGGAACCCCTGTGGTGGTGGCTGGGGTGGAGGCGGCGGACGTCGAGGCCCTGCACGTGGCGGGGTGGCGCACCTGTTCGGTGCAGATCCCTCCAGCCGACGAGTATTGGGAGCCGCGCGCATTCACCCGCGGTCACGCCTTGGCGGACAGGCCCGCCAGCGCCCTGCGCAAGCTTTCCGACACCCTGGGGGGAGCCCCCATCTACGCCAGCGGTCACTGGGCCATCCCCGCCGCGGGCGCCGGCGTGACCTGGGTGGCCAGGGCGCCGCTGCACGATGCTGCGGAGCTGGACCCCAGCGTGCACCCCACTTGGGTTCATGTACCAGGGCTGTGGTGGGGCGGGCTGCCGGCGCTGTACGGCACAGCCTTGGCCATCGACGACGATCCCCAGGTGCTCATCGAGGCCCTCGCGCCCATGAAGTGATGGATGAAGATGCCCTTCGGTCGGTGCTGGGTGGGGTACGGCCCCCGATACCGGGTGCAGCCGGATAGGCTGTGGCATCCACAGTCGTCCTCGTCCTTCCCCTGGAGGCCCCCGTGCTCGCATCCCTCGTCCTGCTCTCGTCCCTCGCTGTCGCAGGCCCTCGCACCGAGGTCGGAGCCGGAAAGAACTTCGGCATCGGCGTCGAAGCGGGCCCCTACTACAGCTTCACGGGCAAGTACTTCTTCAGTGACAACAACGGCGTCGCCTTCAGCGTGGGCGGTAACCCTGGGGGCTTCGGCCACACCGACGGCCGCGTTCAGTACGAGGGCCGGGTGCTGGAGTTCGCCGATTGGAGCTTCGCCGATTTTGGTGGGTACTGGAACGTTGGCATCGCCAGCCGTATCTGGCTCGATTCCAGCATCTCATCTTCGGTCCAGCTGGGCCCCACCGGTGGTGTGGGGGTCGAGCTGCGCTTCAAGGCTGTCCCTGCCGCGGTCTACGCCGAGACCGACCTTCGGCTGTGGCTGTTGGGTCCCAAGACGGGCACCTACGAAGGCATCAACCAGTTCGGGTTTTCGCCGCTTGTGGGCGGGCGCTGGTACTTCTAAGGTTTCACTGTGCCAGGGATTTTCAGGCACGTCGCAGCGAGCGGGGATAGATCCCGGGCCCCGATTATTCCGTGAGGAGTGAGCCATGACCAACGACGAAATCCGCGCCAAGCACAGCGAGTATTTGTTCCCCGCCACCATCAACTACTACGCCGAGCCCATCGCTGTGGACCACGCCGAAGGCTGCACCGTCTACGACGTCGAAGGCCGCCCCTACCTGGACTTTTTCGGCGGCATCCTGACCGTCTCCATGGCGCACTGTGAGCCCCGCATCAACGCGGCCATCCACGCCCAGGTCGACAAGCTCTCTCACATCAGCACGCTCTACCCCACCGAGCCCATGGTGCGGCTGGCCGAGCGCCTGTCTGCCACCGCCCCCGGCGGTCCCATGCAGAGCTTCTTCGTGGGCACCGGCACCGAGGCCGACGAGATGGCCGTGATGCTGGCCATGTGCCACACGGGCAACGCCGAACTCATCGCGCTGCGCAACGGCTACTCCGGCCGCTCTATGCTGGCCCAGTCCCTGACCGCCCACAGCAACTGGCGCGTCCTCCCCACCCAGATCCCTGGCGTCAAGCACGCCCACGCGCCGTACTGCTACCGCTGTGACCTGGGCCTGAAGTACCCCTCCTGCGACATGGCTTGCGCCCGCGACATCGAGAAGCTCATCCAGTACACCACCACCGGCAGCATCGCCGGCATGCTGGTCGAGCCAGTCCAGGGCGTGGGTGGCTTCATGGTGCCCCCCAAGGAGTACTTCCAGATCGCCGCCGAGATCGTCCGCAACTACGGCGGGCTGTTCATCTCCGACGAAGTTCAGACCGGCTTTGGTCGCACCGGAACTCACATGTGGGGCATCCAGCACTTCGGTGTCGAGCCCGACATCATGACCATGGCCAAGGGTATCGCCAATGGCCTGCCGGCCGCCAACTGCATGGCCAAGCCCGAGATCGCGGCGTCCATCCCCCGCCTGACCATCTCCACCTTCGGTGGCAACCCCATCCCCATGGCCGCTGCCAACGCGGTGATGGACGTCATCGAAGAGGAAGACATCCCCGCCCGCGCCGCGCGCCTGGGCGCTATCCTCCACGACGGCTTGCTGGCCCTGCAGCAGCGCTTCCCCGCCAACATCGGCGACGTGCGAGGCCTGGGCCTGATGCAGGCCATCGAGATTGTGGTGGACGAGCCCGCCGGCGACCGCACCCCCGAAGGCGCCTTGACCGGGCGCATCTTCGAAGAGGCCAAGACGTTGGGCCTGCTGCTGGGCAAGGGCGGTCGCTTCGGCAACGTCTTCCGCATCGCCCCGCCGATGCTCATCGAAGAAGCCGAGCTTCGCCGGGGACTCCAGACCCTCGAGGAAGCCCTCGTCGCGGCGGGCGCGCGCTAGTCTGCGCCCCTGGTTTTTTGCTTGGATCGCAGCGACTTGTCGGCTATACCGTCGCCGAATGCCACCGTTTCTTTCAGGCTCTATGGAGGAGCTCACCATGACCCGCACCCTGTCCATCTTCGCCCTTCTCGGTCTCACTCTGTCCCTGGCCGTCGGCTGCCCCGCCACCGTCGATGACACCGACCAGCCCGAAGGCGACACCGACACCGACACCGACACCGACACCGACACCGACACCGACACCGACGCGGACACCGACACCGACACCGACACCGACGTCGGCACCACCTGCGCCGATGTGCAGAACTACAACGGTGTGTCCGAAGACGACATCGTCACCCTCGCTAAGGTGTGCGTGACCTCCCCCGTGGCCAACAACGGCATGGGCTTCTTCGTCCAGGACGCTGGCGGCGGCGAGTGGAGCGGCATGTTCATCTACCTCGGCGACGTCAAGTCCACGGTCTCCACTGGCGATGAGGTCACCGTGACCGGCGCGATCACCGAGTATTACGAGCTCACCGAGGTCTCCGTTATCGACGGCAGCGATATCGAAGTGGTCGGAAGCTGCAGCCCCGCCGCTACCACCATCCAGGCCGCGCCCGCGGACTGGGAGTCCTACGAGTCCGTGCTCGTCACTGCATTGGACGTCAACGTCACCTCCGATGGCGACGAGTATGGCCAGTTCACCACCGACTTTGGCGGCATGGTCATCGACGACATGTTCTACACCTTCGGCGGTGGCTCCGGCGACGTGCTCACCACCATCACCGGCCCCATCAACTACAACTACGACGAGTGGAAGATCGAGCCCCGCGACGCCGCCGACGTCGCCATGTAGCAGTGCTCCGCGCGCTTCGCGGCGCGTGGCTTCTCAGTGCTCGAAAACAGTGGGTGCCCGCCTCTCCCGGCATGTTCGGGAACAGGCGGGCGCTTTGTGTTGTGACGAACGGCACATCCGTGGCAGCCCGGCTAAGGAAAGCCCTGAGCCCGGACACCATCCTCCCCGGGCCACGAGGAGAACCATGAGGAATGCCATTCTGTTGAGCCTGCTCGCTCTAGGCCTGTCCATCGGCTGCGGCGACAAGGAAGACACCGCCCCTCCCGAGGGCGACACCGACACCGACACCGATGCCGACACCGATGCCGACACCGATGCCGACACCGACGCCGACACCGACGCCGACACCGACGCCGACACCGACGCCGACACCGACGCCGACACCGACGCCGACACCGACGCCGACACCGACGCCGACACCGACTACGACCTGATCAGCGACATCCAACAGGGCATGTATAAGGAAGGCGATCTCGTGCTCGTGCACGGAGTCGTGGCCCACGACGAGAGCGAGAATGGCTTCCATGTGCTCGATCCGGCCGGTGGCCCCTACTCGGGTATCTGGGTCTACAACAGCGGCAAGACCACCTACGGTGTGATGCAGGGCGACGAGGTCGAGGTCGCTGGAGCGTACGCCGAGTACAACGATCTCACTGAAGTCCAGCTCGACAAGAAGTCGACTGTCACCGTGTTGGCCAACGGCCAGGCGCTCCCTGCGCCCAACGTGCTCTCCACCGCGGACTTCGCCGATGACGTCGCCATGGAGCCCTACGAGAGCACCCTGGTCTCCGTCGAGACCGTCACCGTGACCAACGGCGCCGCGGGCTACGGCGAGTTCGTGCTCGACGATGTCGCCACCGTGGACGATCTGCTCTTCGACTGGAGCACCGTCTACACGCTGGGCGATGGCGACACCTTCGTCTCGGTCACCGGGCTGATCTACTACAGCTACAGCGCCTGGAAGCTCGAGCCCGCGGCCGAGACCGACTTCGACGGCTTCATCGCCTTGCCGTGCTCCGCCGATAAGTGCGTGGAAGACCTGGTGGTGGGCGATCTCGTGGTCACAGAGATCATGTACGATCCCTCGGTGGACAGCGACGACTACAACGAGTGGGTCGAACTGTACAACGCCAGCGGCGGCACCGTGAACCTCGACGGCTTGACCGTCGAGGACGACGGCGGCAACACCGGTACCGTATCGGGTAGCGGCGTGATCGCTGTCGGCGGCCACGCGGTCGTGGCCCGTAGCGACGGCTCCAGCTGGGCTTACACCTTCACCCCCGACGGCTTCTACGGGTCCAACCCGGCGTTGGGCAACAGCGGCGACGCGGTCTTCGTCAAGAACAGCAAGTTGACCATCGACGCCTCTCCCACCTACGGCGGTGATGAGGTCGGCGCCTCCGTGCAGCTCGACGCGGCCATCCTGGACGCTTCCCTCAACGACGACCTCGGTGATTGGTGCGAGAGCACGACCGACATCGACAAGTCCGGCGACTTCGGCACGCCCCAGGCCGCCAACGATACCTGCGCGGCTGCCCCCGAGTAGCACGGGATCGACCTCCGCTTGCACCCCCACTCCGGCGCTGCCGGGGTGGGGGTCTGTGCATCGGAGTCAGGGCGGGGAGGTATGCCGGGGTCACGCTGGGGTCGCGGCTGGGCCACGGGCGGTGCGCCGTGCTATTCGGCGGGTGTACGCTCTGAACGCCCGTTGGAGGCCGCTATGACTCGACTCTTCCCCTTGGTTCTGCTGCTCTGTGTGGCCTGCGGTGGGCCCGAAGGCTCGTTCCCCGGTGAGTGCGATGATGGCGAAGACAACGACGGCGACGGCCTGACGGACTGCCAGGACGACGACTGCCGCGGGAGCTCGGAGTGCGTCATCGAAGGCGACACGGACACGGATACGGACACGGACACGGACACCGACGCGGATGCCGACGCGGATGGCGACGCTGACGCCGACGCTGACGCCGACGCCGACGCCGACAGTGACGCCGATGCGGACCTCAGCTGCGAGGATGTACAGGGCTACGATGGGGTCAACGAGTTCGACACCGTCACCCTGAGCGGCGTGTGCGCCACCAGCCCCGTCGCCAACAACGGCATCGGCTTCTTCGTTCAGGACAGCGGCGGCGGGCAATGGTCCGGCTTGTTCGTCTACTTGGGCAGCGTCGAGTCCAGCGTGTCCACCGGCGACATGGTGGAGATCACCGGCGAGGTGTACGAGTACTACGACCTGACCTCCATCGCTCCGGTGTCTTCGGCCGACATCTCCGTCACGGGCTCCTGCTCCCCCAGCGCTACCACCCTGAACGCGAGTCCCAGCGACTGGGAAGCCTACGAGTCGACCCTGCTCACCCTGCAGGGGCTCGAGGTCACCGCGCCCGCCGACAGCTACGGCGAGGTGGAGACCGACTGGGGCATCAGCGTCGATGACATGTTCTACAGCTACGATGGGGACACTGGCGACCAGATCAACAGCATCACCGGGCCGCTGTACTACGGCTACAGCGAGTTCAAGCTCCAGCCCCGCGCCGCCTCCGACATCGACGCCACCGTGGTTTCTTGTGGGGCCGACACCTGCGCCGCCGACTTGGTGGCGGGTGATCTGGTGGTCACGGAGATCATGAAGAACCCCACCATGGTGGATGACGCCGATGGCGAGTGGTTCGAGCTGTTCAACGCCTCGGGCGGTACGGTGAACCTGGACGGGCTCGTGCTGTGGGACGCTGCTAGCGACACCACCACCATCAGCTCCACCGACGTGTTCGCCGCTGGCAGCTACATCCTGATGTGTCGCAACGGCGACTATGGCACCAACGGCGGCCTGTCCTGCGATGTGGAGTACAGCGGCTACACCCTGTCCAACACCGACGATGAGGTGTGGGTCGGTAGCCCCACTACCGTGGACGAGGTGGCCTACGATGCCGCGAGCTTCCCGGACACCGACGGTGCATCCATGTCCTTGTCGCCCGGCACCACCACCACCACGGCCAACGACAACGGCGCCAACTGGTGCGATCCCTCCAGTACCTACGGCAGTGGCGACTACGGCACCCCCGGCGCGCGCAACGACGGCTGCTGATCCATGCCCGACGGCTTCTTCGGTCGCCTGCTCACGGTAGACTGCGGCTCGGGGAACATCGCCGAGCGGTCGCTTCCCACGGCGCTGTACCGGAACTTTCTCGGGGGGAGCGGGCTCGCGGCCCGGCTGCTGTGGGACGAGCTGGCCCCCAGCATCGATCCCCTCGATCCCCGCAGTTCGCTGTGGTTCGTCAACGGGCTGCTGGCGGGCATTCCTATCCCTGCGGCCTGTAAGCTGAGCATCTGCGGGCGCTCGCCCCTCACGGGGATCTGGAACGAAGCAGCGGTAGGCGGCGACTGGGCCGCGCGTTTTCGTCACACCGGCTTCGATGGCATCCGGGTTCACGGTCGATCCACCCAGCCCGTGTACCTGGTGGTGCAGGGGCGTCAGGCTCGGCTGCGGGATGCGACGGAGCTGTGGGGTCTCGACAGCTTCGCCACCTGGTCGGTCCTGAGTGAGCGCTACGGAAAGCGGGCCTCCATCGCCTGCATCGGTCCGGCCGGGGAGCGCTGTGTGCCCCTGGCCAGCGTGATGGTCGACGGCCGCTCCGCCCGGGCGGCGGGGCGCGGTGGTATGGGCGCCCTGATGGGCAGCAAGGGGCTGGCGGCGGTCGTGGTGCTGGGGGATGTTCCCGTGGAGCTGGCAGACCCGGCTGGGCTCAGGGCCCGCGTGCGGACCGACATGGCCACCATTCGTCGACGCTCCAAGGGGCTGCAGGACTTCGGCACCGCGGGGGGCATCCAGGGCGCCGAGGCCCTGGGGGTGCTCCCGGTCAAGAACTGGGCAGGGGGCGCCTGGGTGGATGGTGCAGCCGCCACCACTGCGCAGACCTTCTTTCCCCGCTACCTCGACAAACACCACGCCTGCTGGTGCTGCCCCATGCGCTGCTCCAAGCACGTGCGGGTTCGCGAGGGGCGTCACGCGGGGATTCACGGTCACGCGCCTGAGTACGAGACCCTGGCCGGGTTCGGCGGCAACTGCCTCAACAGCGATGTCGAGCTGATTATGGCCGCCAATGACGCCTGCAATCGTGCGGGCTTGGACACCATCTCCGTCTCGGCCGCGGTGGCTTTCGCCATGGAAGCGGCCGAGCGAGGGCTCCTGGGGCCGTCGGACGCCGAGGGGCTGTCCCTGGGATGGGGAGACGGTGACACCATCCTGGGCCTGGTGGAGCAGATCGCCGCTGCGCGCTCACTGGGGGCGTTGCTAGGGCGAGGCACCCGCGCTGCGGCCGCGACGCTCGGGCCCGAGGCCGCCACGTTCGCCCCCCACAGCAAGGGGCTCGAGCTGCCCTACCACGACCCCAGGGCGCTGCACTCCATGGCGGTCAGCTACGCGACCTCCAACCGTGGCGCCTGCCACCTGTCGTCCATGAGCTACCACGTGGATCGGGGCATTCCCATCCCTGAGCTGGGCTACGACGGCCCCGCCACCATGATGGACTCCGGCGGCAAGGCCGCGGTGGCCAAGGACATGCAGGACTTCATCAGCCTTTTCAATCCTCTGGGTCTGTGTAAGTTCCTCATCAAGACCCAGGTCGGTCCCTCTCACCTCTGCGCCTGGCTGCAAGGTGCGACGGGCTGGGAGATCGAGCCTGCTGAGCTGCTGAGGGTGGGCGAGCGCATCTTCCAGCTCCAGCGCATGATCAACGTGCGCCTGGGAGTCACCCGGGCCGACGACACCTTGCCCCCGCGCTTCCTCCACCAGGCCAGACCCGATGGCGCAGCCGCCGGTTCCCTGCCGGATCTCGAGGGCATGCTGGACGACTACTACCAGCTGCGGGGCTGGGACGAGCAGGGCGCGCCCACCCCAGAGGCCCTCCAGCGCGTGGGCCTGGGGGATCTGGCCGGCTAGTCTTCGGCCTTCTGGGCCTGCTTCCACGGCAGGTACCAGTCGTAGAAGCCCTGCACCGTTTCGGTCATGGGCCGGGGCTCGTAGCCCAGCTCTGCGCCTGCCTTGCTGTGGTCGAAGTCGGAGTTGCCCCGCAGCACCTCGAGGGCCTGGGGGGAGTAGATGGGGCGCTGGTTGCGCAGCTTGGCCCAGCCCGCCACGAAGGGCGCGCCGAGCATGGCGAGCCACATGGGAGAGGTCATGGTGGGGCTCTTGATCCCTGTGGTGTCTTCGGCCCAGCCCGCCAGCTGCTTGACGTTGACCCGATGGCCCGACAGCAGGTAGCGCTCGCCGGTGCGGCCCTTCTTCTCGGCCGCCAGCAGCCCGAAGACCACATCGCGCACGTCGACGAAGTCGTAGGTGGCGTCGATGAGGGCGGGCATGGCGCGGTCGTGCAGCATGATGAACAGCTCGCCCAGGTGGGATGGGCGCTCGTCGTAGGGACCGATGATGCCGGTGGGGTTGCAGATGACCGCGTCGAGACCCTGGGTGACCGCCTCGAGCACCTGGAGCTCACCCTCGGCCTTGGAGCGGGAGTAGGGCAGGCAGTCGTCGCTCAGGGCCAGGGCCCGGGTCTCGTCGATGGGGGCGTACAGCGGGTGCTCGTACAGGGCGTGGCAGGAGCTGCAGTGCACCATGCGCTTCACACCGGCCTTCAGGCAGGCGGCGGCCACATTGCGCGGACCTTCGACATTGGTGCGGAACAGATCATCGGCCTTGACGTCGCCGACCTGCACCAGGGCGGCCAGGTGGAACACCGTCTCGACACCCTCGAAGGCGTCGCCGAAGCTGTCCGGATCGGTGGTGTCGCCTTTGACAAATTCGACGTCCAGGCCCTCGAGGGACCAGCGTTCACTTCGCACCATGCAGCGGACCGTACGCCCCTGCTCCAGCAGCGCACGCACCAGGTTGTTGCCAACGAAGCCGGCAGCGCCGGTCACCAGGGTGGTCATCACACAGCCTCCGAGTGGACGGGCTAACTATCCGCATGGACCCGGCCCTGCCCTCATCGAAGCCCCCTTTCCGCGTGGCCCGGATGCTGCCTGTGGCGGTGGGGGCGCTGCTGCTGGGAGCGGGGCTGGTGCTGGGGGTGCTGTGGTTGAATCGGGGGCTACAGCCCTTCGATTACGTGGTCGTGCGTGGGGACACCCTGGGCCGCATCGCCACCGCGCACGGGGTCTCGGTGGACCAGTTGATGTCGTGGAATGGTCTCGAGGGTGACCTCATCCAGGTGGGGCAGGTGCTGTGGATCCATGCGGCGGGCGACACCACACTCGCTGCCGTTGGATCGCAGCCTACGGCTCGCTCGGTCCGTTCGACCCCTGGCTCGGCGGCGGCTGGCACCCGCACTCTCCCACCCGCTCGGCCCTGCCTTCCACCGCCGGATCCTGACGCGCTCATCGACGGTGACGAACCCGCATACCTGGCCAGCCTTGGCCTGTCCCAGGCCCAGGTGGAAGCCGCCATGGCTGTGGCCGTCTCCGATCTCTACGGCTGTGTGCCTTCGGGTGAGCAACCCAGTGGTGTGCTGGGCCTGTCCATCGACGTGGCCTGTTCCGGGCAGGTCTCCGCGGTGCGGGTCCTGGATGACGATGGCCTGGCTTCGGCGCTGGTGGACTGCGTCACCGACAGCCTGCGCTACACCGCGTTTCCGGCTCACGACCTACCAGACGGCTTCGGCTTCCACTATCCGGTCAGCTTCAGGTGGTGAGAACCCCCTTCGGCGCGCTAGACTGCTCACCTCTAAGTCAGCGCTCAGAGGTTCGGCCGATGGCATGCACGCTCCACACCGCCCTGCTCCCCCTCGTTGCCGTCCTGTTCGTGGGCTGCGGCGAACCAGTCAAGGACGACACCGCACCTTCGACGGATGATACCGGTGACCCCACCGTCTACAGGGACCGCGACGGCGATGGCGTCACCGCCGACGCCGACTGCGATGACTACGATCCCGCTCGTTTCCCTGGCAACGTCGACATCTGCAATGGTGTGGACGACGACTGCGACGACGAGGTCGACGAGGACCCCGACATCCTGTGGTACACCGACTCCGACGGTGACGGCTTCGGCGTAGCGGACGAGCAGGTCGGCCCCAGCTGCGACCCCAGCTCCGGCTACGTCTCGAACAGCGCGGACTGCGATGACGCCGATGGGGCCATCTACCCTGGGGCCCTCGAGGACTGCGACGGCATCGACAACAACTGCAATGGCGACGTGGACGAAGGCGCCGCCACCTACGTGTCCACCGCCGGAAACCTCGGCGGTATTGGCAGCTTTGACGATCCCATCGACTCCATCCAGACCGCCATCGACGCCGGCGCGGCGTGCATCGCCGTGCTGCCGGGCACCTACTACGAAAACCTGCGCATTGACGCCGGCCCCCTGTGGCTCTTCTCCACCGAAGGTTCCCCCAACACGGTGGTGGACGGCCAGTGGGCTGGGAGCGTCCTGGACGTCACCACCTCGAGCCGCGACGATGTGGCCGTTCAGGGGTTCACCCTCCAGAACGGCTATGCCGAGATGGGCGGTGGTCTGAACGTTGAAGGCGGAGCGCCCACGTTCGAGGACATGCAGGTCACCTCGAACGAGGCCATGAACTACGGCGGCGGTGTGTCGGTGCTATCCGGCGCTCCCAGCTTCACCGGCTTGGTGGTGTCCCAGAACTACGCCTGGTACGGCGGCGGTCTGTTCGCCGATTCCGCCGAGCTCCAGCTCGTCGATAGCACCATAAGCTTCAACTCAGCGTACGAAGGTGCGGGAATGAAGGTCGGGTACTCCAACCTCGACCTGAGCGGATGCTCCATCGAACAGAACTCCGCGAGCTCTGCGGGGGGCGCCGCCTACATCAACTACAGCGACCTCGTCTTCTCCGATGGCGACATCTCCTACAACGACAGCCAGCAGTACGGTGGTGGTCTGGCCATCTACGAAGGGACGACCTCCGTCTCCAACTCGGTGTTCGACGCCAACAGCGCCTACGAAGACCATGGAGGGGGCCTGTGGCTCTACGGTGGCGACGTGAACCTCGTCGGGGTGGCATTTGTCGACAATGTGGTCACCTGGGGCTCGGGTGGCGGTCTGTACGCCCAGAACCAGGCCAGCATCACCGCCGAAGACCTCACCTTCCAGGGCAACATCGCCACCTACGGGGAGGGCGGTGGATTCTACCTCTACAACCTGTCCGACATGGTCGTGAACCAGCTGTATCTGTACGAGAACAGCGTGGGTAGCAGCAACGGTGGCGGCTTCGTGGTCGATTCGTCCTCGACCCTCGACGTCGATGGCGGTGAGTTCAGAGGCAACTACGGCTACAGCTTCGGCGCCGGCGTCGTGGATGGATCCACGGCCATCCTGCAGCACGTCCTGGTGCTCGACAACGACGCCACCTACGTGGGGGGGCTGGGCGTGCGCGACTACGGTGAACTCCACCTGAAGAACGTCGTGTTGAACGGCAACAGCGATGGCTCGTCCAGCGGCGGATCGTCGTACTACGGCGCCGCGCTGACCGCGTACAACTCCGCTTGGCTCAATGCTGACTTCATCACCTTGGTGGGCACGCGGGGCCGCTATGCGCTGCGGCTTCTGTCGTCGTCCTACCTCGATCTGAACTCGAGCATCATCGCCTTCAACGAAGGCTACGGTCTGGAGCTCTCCCAGTCTTCATCCCACTACCTGAGCGGTGGCTACAACGACTTCTGGGCAAACACCGACGGGAACCTGTACTACGACATCTACGCTCAGCTGGCTCTCGAAGGCTCCAAGTCGAAGGAAGAGGACCCCGACTTCGTGGACTACCGGGACAATCCCACCGCCGACGACCTGCATCTCAACAGCGGTAGCCCCTGCGAAGACGCAGGCGATGCCGACCTCTACGACCACGACGGCAGCCAAGCCGACATGGGCGCCTACGGCGGCGAAGGCAGCGACTGGTAGGGGCTACGGCCCGGATGGGTCGCCGTCGCTGGACGGCTCGAGTTCTGGCTGAACAAAGGCCATGATCTCGGCCTTGACCAGGTCACGGTCGTAGTCCCACAGCAGGTGGTGGTTGTTGCGGGGATCGGCCTGAATGTAGCGCTTGTCGGTGGAGCCAAGCAGCGGGAACTTGGCTTCTGAGGCGGTCTGTGCGGCGGCGAAGTCGGTGGGGGAGTGCACCATGAGCACCGGCGCTGTGATGGCGCCCAGGACCTCGGCTTGGCTGGCTCGCCGACCGAGCTCGGCCAGGGTGAGCACCGACCGCGTGGAGATGCGCGGGTAGGAGAACAGGCTGGGGCGGGCTTCCTTGCGGTTGACCTGGATGGTCCCCTGGCCCTTGGGCACCCAGCGCACCACCGGCTGGAGTTTCTCCGCCCACCATTCTGGTCGCTCGAAGTAGTACCACTGGTGCTTGATCTCGTAGCAGGGAGCCAGCAAGACCAGGCGGTCCACCGGCTCTTGTGCTGCCGCGATGGTGCTGATGGCGCCCCCCATGCTGAAGCCCACCAGGATCACCCGCTCGTGTTCGGCTTTGGCCAGGCGCAGGGCGCCCAGTACGTGGTCGACGAGCTCGTCGGCGGTGGTGGACTCCATGTCTTCGGGAGTGGTGCCGTGGCCGGGCAGGCGCTCGAGGCGCACGTGGCAGCCGGCATCGGCCAGCAGTTCGCCCAGATCGGCAAAGTCCTTGCGGGAGCCGGCGAAGCCGTGGACCAGCAGGCAGTGGACGGGAGCATCGGGGTCGCCGAGCTCGATGGCTTCGGTGCCGGGGACCACAGGGAGGACCTCGAGCTGTGTCATGGCGGGCTCCGCAGCCACAGGCTGCTGGTCAGCGCTGGGCGTGGAGATGGCGATCAGGGTAGCGAGGGCGAGGTGCAGCATGGGGCTGAGATTTAACGCGGTTGGGGCTGGCGCATGGTTGGTTTCAACCCTGGGGTTAGGATGGGGCTTCCCCGCTGCAACGACTCGACCCATGCGCTGTACCCTTCTTCTTGCCATTCCCCTGCTCTCATCCTGTGCTGCCCTCGAGTCTGCGCTGTTCGCACCGGCGGACTCAGGCAACACCGAAGGGGTGCGCTTCACCGTCCCCTCAGGCGCCACCGCGGGTGGGTTGGGGGGGAGCCTGATGGACGCGGAGCTCATCACATCCGCCGATCGCTGGAAGCTCTTTCTCAAGATGAGCGGAGAAGGGGGCTGCCTCAAGGCCGGCGACTTCGATCTCAACCGAGCCATGAGCCTGCCCGAGATCATGGACACCCTCTGCGGCGTTCCCCTGGCCGACGACGTGCCCTTCACGGTGGTCGAGGGCTGGCGCATCCGCGACATCGATACGGCTCTGGCCGCCGAGGGGTTCATCGCGGCGGGCCAGTACAGCACGCTGGCCGAATCGTTCGATGACCTCGGCTTGCCCTTCGAGCCCACCGGGCCCACCCTCGAGGGCTATCTGTATCCCGACACGTATCAGGTATCGCCCTCGGCGTTCGACGTGCAGGAGTTCATCGAGCGTCAGGTGGACACCTTCTGGGTGCGCTTCGGCAAGGAGCACGCCGATGGCCACGGCGACCACGATCTTCACGACGTGGTGGTGGTCGCTTCCATGCTCGAGCGTGAAGAGCCCACACCCAAGAACCGTCCCACCACCGCCGGGATCATCTACAAGAGGCTGGACGGTGGTTGGGCGCTGGGCATCGACGCCACCAGTCACTACACCTTGGAGAACTGGAACAACAAGTCGGCGTTCATTCGGCAGCTGAAGGATCCCGATGACGTGTACAACACACGCTTGCGGCAGGGCCTGCCGCCTACGGCGATTGGCAATGCGGGGATCGAATCATTGGAGGCATCAGTTGCGCCAGTGGATACCGAGTGGTGGTACTATCTCCACGATGCCAATGGGCGGGTGCATTGGGCTCGCAATGGGCGCGAGCACGAAAACAACCGCGCCAAATACAATGTTTATTAGCTTGGGTTGATCGTGCTGACAGCGGCTCTGCCGCGGCAGCACATCCGCCGAGTGGGTGGCGGGGTGTTGGGTTGGCGGGGCGCGGCGTGGCGATCATGCCGGCGGCGTAGCCGCGGCATATCGCAGGTGCTTGGGCGTGGGGTTGTAGTGCTGCGGGAAGGGTTGGTAGGGTCTGTCTACCGAACCCGTTCATCGTCCCCTGGGGGTAGGAAGTCCCACCAATAGGGCAGGCCGGCCTTTCGACGTTGTTTCTCCATTCCATGGGTGGTGACAGCGGCGATGAAACAGCCAGCAATCGTCGAGCTGAGTAGTCTCCCCAGAATGACCAGGGACCAGTAGCCCCCTCGTGGTGAGTCGGTGAGCACCAGCTGGGTAGGCGCCACGAGAATGGCAAGGAATGAGGCGATGGCCACGGCCACCCAAGGACCCATGACCGACCAAGGGATAAGCAGCGTGGGGGGGGCCGGGACGCCCAACGACCACAACGCCCGCCACAGCTGCGCCTGCTTGCGCCCGAGGACATGACCCTTCTCGCGCAGGTCTTCCACATGGCACGCATCCCCGCCACCCGCTGCGGTCCAGTCATGCCAGCCCTGCCTTCCGCCATCGCAGGGTCCTCCAAGAAGTGCCATACCCTACCACGGACCAGCGTTACTTGGGCCCCTCCCTCCCCACACCAACCCAAGCGCTATGCCGCGGCGATGCCGTCGGAATGAGCGCTCAGGGCACCACCAGCGCCCACCCCTGCAAATCCTTCTCACCCCAATCCAGCCTCAACCCGGCGATACGCGGGAGATGTGTTGCGGCTGCGCCGTCAACACGATCTCCCCAAGGAACCTCTACTGATTTATCATCTTGCGGATGTTCGAGTACTCGCGCACCTTCTGGAGTGACAGCTCGCCCCGGAACAGCATCTCGGCTGCGATACGTGTCATGCGTATCAGGTTGGCGGCGCCGGCGATCTCGAGCAGCATGTGGGGGTGGCTGCGCCAGAACTCCGATGCGTGGAAGTGCCACAGTAGCTTCTTGGGGATGAACTGCTTGTTCACCAGCATCAGCAGCGCCAGGTAGTAGGTGTCCTCGTCCGAGCGAGGCCAGTCGATGCTGACGCGGAACTGCTGGAAGCTCTTGGTGGCGTAGCCTTCTACATCCCAGGGGGTGGCCAGGCCGGCGTCGATCATCTTCTGTGTGACGGCTGACTTGGGGAACAGGGTGAGGGAGTAGAGGTAGATCTTGTAGGGGCCGCCCATGTCCATCAACAGGTGGAACAAGGCTTCCTTGTCGGACCTGTCGGCCATGGGGTTGTCGATGATGACGTCGTACTTGACGTCCAGCCCCAGTTCGACGTTCATGCGGTCGAAGGCCAGCACCTGCTCCACGGTGCTTGTGCGCTCATAGACCTCGCGTTGTTCGCGATCCGAGGCGGCCTGGATGCCTAGCTGTACGCCGCGCAGTCCGGCCTCGATCATCATCTCGAGGCTGTCGCGTCGCGCGGTCTCGGGGGTGACCATGCAGTCCCAGGGCAGATCGCCAAACTCGGAACCGTAGGCGTCGCAGAACTCGGTCATCCACGCCTTTGGGGCGACGAAGGTGTCGTCGTCGAACTTGACCCAGCGGAGATTTGGTATCTTCTGGCGCGCCAAGCGAAGCTCATCCATCACCGACGCCACCGAGCGGCGTCGGTGGAGGTTGCCCCCGTCCGGGTAGATGGCCTTGAGTGAGCTGTTGTAGCAGTAGGCGCAGGAGAAGGGGCAGCCCCGGCTGGCGAAGATGCGGAACTCGTGGTGCTTGAGCAGCGGGTCGCCTTCGCGTTTACGATCGCTGTCGATGAGCCAGATGCCCGGGCCGCCCAGGACCCTGAAGGGCAGCTCGTCGAGCTCGGTCATCAGGGGCCGGATGGAGTTCTTCACGACGACGCCGTCGGGGCCTTTGGTCCACACGCTCTGCACGTCGTGCCAGGGTTCTCCGGCTTCCATGCGCTCGACCATCTCGAGCAGCGGGTACTCGCCTTCGCCGATGATCAAGGCGTCTGCGTGATCGATGCAGTCATCGGGGACCAGGGTGGTGTGCAGGCCGCCCCACAGCACGGTGACGGCGTCGCCCAGAGCGGCCTTCAGGCGGCGGGACAGCTCGATGGCGACGCGCCAGTAGGGTGAGCCGAAGCTCAGCCCCACCAGCTGGTAGCCATGCTCGCGCACGTGCTCGACCAGCAGGTCGTACTCGCGCACCGTGGGCCACTGCACCTGGTTGTTGCGCCAGTCTTCGAAGAACAGGATCTCGGCGGTGTAGCCGCCCCGGTCGCGCAGCATGGAGGCGAGGTGTCGCACCCCGCTGTTCTCGATGCCGTACATGCCTACAAGCAGGACCTTGGTGCGCTTCATCGGATTTTCCTAACGATCGGTGAGCAGCCGCAGGCCGGCCTTGGCCTTGCGGAGCAGGTCGCGGGGGTCGCGAAGCTGGCGCAGCTGTCCCACAACGAAGCGGGGGCGCCAGTAGAAGGAGCGGTACGCGCCGGCCAGCAGTTCGCGGAGCTCGTCGCGGTCGAAGTGCTGGTCCCAGACCTGGGCTCGGAAGTCGGGACGGGGATCGCGCATGAAGGCGATCCATGGCTCGAGCTGCAGCACACCCTCTTCCATGCCTTCGTCGAACAGGCGGGTGCCCGGGAAGGGGGTGAGGATGTTGAACATCACGAAGTCGGGCCGCAGGCGAATGGCGTAGCGGATGGTGCGCAACACATCGAGCCGAGTGCGCTCGGTGGGGGTGCCGATCATGAAGTAGGCCACGGTGCCTACGCCGAGTTGGCGACAGAGCTCGAAGGCCTTCTCGATCTCGTCGATGGTCACACCCTTGCGTAGCCGCTGCAGGCCTTCGTCAGTGCCCTGCTCGACGCCAAACTGGATGCGGGTGCAGCCGGCGGCCTTCATCTTCTCGATGAGGGAGCGATCCACGCCGTTGACTCGCATCCGAACGGTCCAGGTGAGATCGATGCGACGGCGGATGATCTCGTCGCAGAGTTTGTGAACGCGGGCGTTGGTGACGTTGAAGGTGTCGTCTACGAAGTAGATGTCGCGGATGTCCAGAGCGATGCAGGCCTCGAGCTCGTCGCAGATTCGGTCGGGCGAGGCGCTGTGGAACTTGAGCCTGGGCGTGTTGCAGAAGGTGCACTGGTGGGGGCAGCCCCGGCTGGTGACCACGGTGGTGAACAGGCCGCCGGTGCCCAGCAGGCCCGAATACCGCCGGTAGTCCACCAGCGTGCGGTCGGGGACCGGGTAGGCGTCCAGGTCGTTGGACAGCACGACATGTTCGGGCACCGGATCGTCCGGGCCCACCATCACTCCGGGGATGCCGGTGGGGGCTTGACCCGCCTGCCAGGCATCCAGCAGGGCGCCCAAGGGGCGCTGACCTTCACCGCGGACCACGGCACTGACCCCCGGTAGCGCGTGCGCTTCGGCGGGAAAGTCATTGCAGTGGGGCCCGCCCAGCACCACGTGCTGCACACAAGCCGCCCGCTGGGCCGCCCGCACGGTGTCCATCACGTCCACCAGCTGGACGGTGAAGGTGGTGATGCCCACGACTTCGGCGCCGAAGGCCTGGATGCGCTGGGTGATCTCGGCGGGCTCGAGCTGCTCGAGCTGCGCATCGAGGATGGACACGTCGTGGCTAGTGTGGGCCCGAAGCCAAGTGGCCAGGGCCATCAGGGCCAGGGGTGGGTAGGAGGTGTTCTCGGCCTCGACGGCCTTGGGGACCTCGGTCTCGATGGTGTTGCGCGCCGGGGGGCGGACCAGCAACAGGCGCATGTGGACTCCGTTGAAGTGGCTGCCGTCGGTCCGGGTGGCGTTGAGCCGCGGCGTCTCGGACGTCGTCGGTTCGAACGACGCAGCCCTGGGCCGCCAGAGGTCGGTCCAGGGCAACATATCCTCTGCTGGCGATGATGGCTGGAGGCCCTCGCGCGGACTGTAGTCAGGCCCCCGCTGCCCGCCAGCGTTCGACGAAGGCAGCGGACGGCTCGAAGTGACCGACCACCTCGACGGGACCCTCGAGCTGCAGCTCCCAGTCCTCGCCCACGGTGACCTGCAGGTCGCCCCCCGGGGCTTCGACCCGCACGCATCGATCGGCGCGTCCGGTGCGCACTGCGGCGGCCGCTACACCGCAGGCGCTCGAGCCCGAAGCCAGGGTGGGGCCGGCGCCACGCTCGTGGATGCGGATCTGGATGTGGTCGGGGGCCAAGACCCGGGCGAACTGCACGTTGGTGCGGTTGGGGAACAGTGGGTGATGCTCGATCCTGGGGCCCCACTCACGCCACGGGAGCTCGTCGAGGTCCCTGTCGAAGAACATCACACAGTGGGGGTTGCCCAAGCCCACGGCGGTGGCTCGCAGGATGGGTCCCTCGAAGCCGGCGATGTCTGGGGGGAGGGGGGCGTCGATGAGGGGGAAGGGAAGAGCGGTGGGGACATCTGTCGGCTCGAAGCCTGCGCGTCCCATGGCCACCGACACCTGGTCGCCCTGGACGCTGCATTGCACCACGCGATCCCCGGTGGAGACCGAGAACACGTCTGGGGCCGCCTGGGTGTGGTGGAGCCAGTGGGCGAAGATGCGCAGACCGTTGCCCGAGATCTCCGCGATGGAGCCGTCGGGATTGTAGATGCGCAGCCCGTAGTCCGCCCCCTCTGAGGGCACTGCGAGTAAAAGACCGTCTCCTCCCACCCCGTGATTCCGATCACACAGGAGCACCACCTGTTTAGGAGTGGGAGGAGGCGGCGAACTCTCGATGATCAAATAATCGTTCCCAAGCCCGTGTGACTTTAGGACTTTTACCAAAACAGACAATTGTTTCTGCTCAAGATCTTCGAGGAATTTACCCATTTATTCAACCAAAGTGCCGTAGATAGAGGGTCTTCGCAAGGTGGTAGGAGAGTGCTTGGCGCGCTCTTGCTGAAGGCGGCTGTGGGGAAGGTCCGCCCGGATCGAGGCCGCCTGGTCTCGCGATGCCTTGGCCAAGAAGCGGCCTCGGCCGTCGGCCAGGTAGCTGCTCCCCGCGAAGTCCAGGACCCGGGCGCCGTCGGGGCCCCGAAGGGTCTCGCTGCCTACCCGGTTGCAGGCGCCGACCCAGCAGGCGTTCTGTGCGGCCGCGGAGAGGGGCTCGGCTTCCCACAGGATGCGGGGCCTGTCGGTGGTGACCGCGGCGGGGAAGAGGATGATCTCGGCGCCTTGCAGGCCGAGGCAGCGGGCCACCTCGGGCAGGTGCAGATCGTAGCCGAGGGCTACGCCCACGCGGCCTGCGGCGGTGTCGAGCACCGGCATGGCGCCGTCGCCGGGGGCGATGTGTCGGCGCTGGCCATCGGGGACGTGCTGGCGGCGGATGGTGCCCAGCAGGGCGCCGTCGGCGTCGATCACCGCAGCGCTCGAGTGGCACTCACCCCGTGAGCTCCGCTCGAGGTAGGGAAAGACCACCACACATCGATGCAGCCCTGCCGTGCGTCGCACGCGGGCGATCTCGGGGCTGTCCGTGCCCCAGGCCTGGTCCAGCCAGCGCGGGTCCGGCCCCCCCAGGAACCAGGGCATACAGCACAGCTCGGGGAAGCAGAGCAGCTGCACGCCCACCCGCACGGCGTGCTCGATGCTGTCGAGCCGAGCGGCGAGCAGCCGCTGCACCAGCGCACCCGGCGCACCGTCGTCCGGAGGGCAGGCGGTCTGGGCCAGACCGATGCGGAGGATGGAGAGCATGGGAGTCCAGGCGACGGGGGATCAGGTGTTGGTGTCGAACTCGGCCCACAGGCGTTCGAAGGCGTCGGCGTAGTGACGTACCAGGGTGGGGTCGGCGGTGGCCAGGAAGTTCTCGTGGTTGTCCCTGGCGCCTGCCCGGGTCCAGTTGTACGACCCGTTGAGCAGGGTGGCGCCGTCGATGACAGCGAACTTGTGGTGCATCCAGGTGGGGGCGTGGTCGGTGCGCACCGCGATGCCCGCGCGCTGGAGCCTCCAGATGTCCGATCCCCTGTCGCCGGCCTTGTCGTCGTCGGAGATGATGCGCACCGCGATCCCCCGCTTGTGGGCGGTGATGAGGGTCTCGGTGATGCTGTCGTCGGTGATGGTGAAGACCGCCGCGTCGATGCTACGCCGGGCGGCCTCGAGCTGAGAGGCCAGCAGGGAGGCGAGGGGATCGTCGGGACCGAACCAAGCCCGCGGGTGGTGGTCGGTCGCCTTGGGCTTGTCGTGGGCCCGCAGGGCCGCCAGGCAGCTCTCGACCCAGCGGAGCACGTCGCGATCCCGAGGATCGTGCATGGCCTCGGCGGCGGCGTCGAAGACGGCCGCCTGGATCTCGAGCAGCGCCTGGGCGTCCACCGGATGCTCGTCCATCACCGCGTGTAGTGCCCGCCGCTCACTGCGGCTGAGGCGCTTGTCGTCCAGGGTGGCCACCAGGTGCTCGATGAGTTGGCGGGTCTTCATGGGGCTACTCCAGGAAGCGCAGCGCGACCGGCTGGCGCTCGCAGACCTTGCGGTAGCGCACGGCGGGCCACCCCAGCCCCATGGTCATGAAGCAGCGGTGGTCACGGGGGATGCCCAGCCATTTCTTGAGGGGGCGGCTGTTCTCGACCGCCTGCTGGACGAAGCCGTTGAAGCAGCAGCCCAAGCCCAGGCTGTGGGCCATCAGCGAGGCGCTGTACAGGGCGGCGTCGCAGTTGAAGCTCGAGCAGGAGTCCCAGGTCTCGGCGTGGACCAGGATCAGGGCGGGGGCATCGTAGAGCAGGCGGTCTTCCCCGTGGTCCATGCGGCGGTAGGCTTCCTGCACCACCGGCAGGTACTCATCGAGCTGGGCCTTCTGCCGGGCGCCCGCCACCATACGCACCCCCAGCTTGCCTACGGGGTTGTTCACAAGGTTGAACAGGCGCCGGTAGAAGCCCACGCAGCGCTGCTGCAGGTCCCGCACCTTCTCGTGATCATCGAGCACGATCCAGTTCACATTCTGGCTGTTGGTGCCCGTGGGGGTGTGGTGGGCGGCGTGGACGACACGCTCGAGCAGCGGGCGGGGGATGGGATCGGGCTTGTAGACCCGCACCGAGCGGCGCTCCCGCAGCAGGAGCTCGAGGCTGTCGGCGTCCACCGCCGGTGCCTTGGCCGGGACGGGGGCGTCATCGGGCAGGGGCAGCGGTGAGTGGATGGCGTCGAAGGCGCACAACGCCTCGCAGTGACCGCAGGCATTGCACCAGTCTGGGCGCTCCAGGCGTACCCGACCCTTCTTGGCCCCTGGGGCTGGGGGATCGAGCTCCAGCACCATGCTGGCGCAGGCGCTGACGCACACACCGCAGCCGGTGCAGGCCTCGAGGTCGATAGTGGGGGGGCCGAGATCGGGCATGCTCACCTCCGAGCGGACCCGATCCCCTAGCCTGCTACGCCGGCGCGGTCTCGGCTTGCTCTTCGCCACCCCGCTTCACCCGGTTGTACTCGCCGGACATGATGTCCAGGTAGTTGCCGTTTTCGATCCAGGCCAGCAGGTGCATGACCCGCCAGACGGCGAAGGGGTGGGTGCGGTCCATGGTGATCATCAGCAGCATGGTGTTGTCCAGCCAGGAGTTCATCTCCTTGCGCTCGAGCTCACGGGCCTGCTGGATGAAGGGGCCGATCTTCAGCTCGGTGCGCTTGGTGATGCCCGGGCGTGCGCCGCCGGCCATCTTGAGCTGTACGTTCAGGGCCACACCCAGGTCTCGGCAGCCCAGAAGGCCGGCGCGGTCGGCGGTGAGCTCGGCGCAGCGGGACCACTTGAGCAGGGCCAGCTGGATGGGCATGGACAGCATGTTGATGATGGTACTGGACATGCGGCCCAAGACCAGCAGCAGGTTGGCCATGAGCTTGTAGACCACGTGGTCGGCGTGCAGGTGTCCCAGCTCGTGGGCGATGACGGCGATGACCTCCTCGTCGTTCATCTGGTCCAGCAGGGCCGAGTACACCGAGATCAGTGGATCTTCTGCGCCAAGGGTCATGGCGTTCATGTACGGGGACTCGTCCAGGTACAGGGCGGGCCGGTAGGGGATGTCCAGGCGCTGGCGCGCCACGTCCATCATGGCGGTGAGCTCGGGGAACTGCTCATCGTCGCAGCGGATGGTGGCCGAGAGGGCCTGCAGGTGCAGCAGCCGCTCGGGCAGGTTGGCCACGAACCAGCGGGTGGCCTGGGGGAAGCCCGGCACGGCCTTCATGGCCTGCAGGTACTTGCGATCCAGGCTGTGCTCGTAGGCGCTCGAGGCGATGTCGGTCAGCGGTTCGTTCGGGGTGAGGAACAGCTTCTTGGCGCAGCTGCCGCAGCGGCAGGTGTCGGGATCGAACACCGCTGTGGGGACATCGACACGGTTCTTGGTGTCGCAGTGGCGGCAGCGCACAACCTTGCTGGGCTGCTTGTCCGGATCGGGCCACAGCACGGCGGCCAGCTCACGATGGGATTCCTGCATGGCTACTCCTGGGCGCTAACGATGGCGTCGATGAGCGCGGCCTTCTTTCCGCGGGCGGGGATGCCCAGGCTCTTGGCCAGGGCGCGGATCTCATTGTAGGACTTGCCCTCGAGCGTGATGCGTGGATTGGCCGGAGCTTCCTCGGCCGGCGGTTCTTCGATGGCCGGTTCTTCGATGGCCGGTTCTTCGATGGCCGGTTCTTCCACCGGCGGTTCTCCGTCGACCACCACGCTCTGTACGATCTCCTCGTCGTCGGTCGGGGGAGGGGCGTCGGGATTCAGCTGGGCTTCGACCACGTCGTCAGCGGGCAGGTCGTGCTCGCCGTCCTCGTGCCGTCGCTGGAGCTCCTCGACCATCTTGTTGCCGGTCTTGGTGGTCAGCGCCTTGTTCATGGCCGCGCCCACCACGATGCCCACGAAGGGCAGCACCCGCGCGAAGCCCTTGGCGGCCTGGCGCACGGCGATGCGGGCGAAGACCTGGGCCACCAGCTTGGGCACCTGGCGGGGGGCGTAGTTCCACAGGGCCTGGGTCTCGGCCTTCATCACGTCGTTGATGAAGCTCTCGCCGGTGGACTCGTCGTGGGTGAGCACCGAGGCCAGCAGGAGCGCCAGCTCTCGCTCCCGCTCCAGGCGGATGTCGAAGCCGAAGTTCCAGCACAGAGCCAGGGACATCTCGACCTCGTACTTGAGCACGAAGGCGACATCCAGCAGGGTTCCGCCGGTCAGCGCGATGATGGAACCCGCGCCAGGGAACAAGGCTGGCAGGGCGGTGGCACCGCCGCTGATAGCCGATGAGGTGGAGTAGTGGGACACCAGCTTGTCGGCGACCAGCAGCCGCAGCTCGTCCTCGTCGATCCCCGGTTGTTCGCCGCGCAGGTGCTCGGCGTGCCGGTCCACCACGGCGATGATGTTCTCGGTGTCGTCGATGATGCGTTCGACGGCTGAGAGCAGCTTGCGTCCGCTTTCGTGGTCTTCGACTTCCTTCATGGTGCCTCCTGGAGGATGGACGGTGATGGGGTGCGCGAGTGCTCGCGCAGGTCCGTCCGGCGTGGTGGGTACGTCGTGGGTGGGGAGTGTAATGCACCCCGAGACCGGGAACTTACACACGACTCGACAGGGCGCCGACCCTCGAGGGGCTCGACAGCTTCCCTGATGCGTGGTTCCCGGTGGCTATCTGGCGATCTGCTCGCGGGCCCACTCGATGGCGTGGCGGGTGGAGCGGTACACTCGACCTTCGGTAGCGAAGACGCTGCGCTCGCCCAAGCGGTCCACCACACCGGCTCGCCGCAGGGTGCCTTCGGTGCCCTTGGGGACGCCAGCGAATACGATGCGGCCGCCGTTGCCCTTCATGGTGTCGGCCAAGCGCACGATGCCCTCGCAGACGGTGGAGTCCAGGTTGCGGGCGTTGCGCACCCGCAGGATGAGGATCTTGGTGCCGCTGGTGGTGAGGGGGCGCAGGCGCTGTTCGAAGATGTCGACGGTGGCGAAGAACAGCTCACCCTGCACGTCCAGGGCGACGATGGGTTCGCCCTGGCGGGGCCCTTCGTAGTCGCTCTCGTGGAGCTCACCGTCGTCGCCCAGCTCGACGCGATGGATCTCCATGCGCTCGGCACGGCGTGTGACGATGACCAGGGACACGGCGATGCCCACCAGCAGCGCCTGCTCGAGGTGGGACAGCACCAGCACCAGGATGAAGGTGATCAGCAGGCCCCAGCGGTCTGCGCGGGTGGTGAGCATGCTGGTCTTGATCTTGCGAGGATCCACCAGGATCAAGGCGACATGCAGCAGGCTGCCCGCCAGGGCCGCGATGGGGATGCGGTTGGCCATAGGCGCGAAGGCCAGCAGCAGCACCAGCACCAGCAGGCCGCAGAGCACCCCCGCCAGCCGGGTGGTGGCGCCCGCTTCGTAGTTGACTGCCGAGCGGGTGAACGAGCCCGATGAGGTGAGCCCGCCGAACAGGCCGGTGCCCACGTTGGCCACGCCTTCGCCGATGAGCTGCTGGTTGGGATCGAAGTCCTGGCCCGAGCGATCGGCCAGGGTGCGGGCGATGGCGATGGCCTCGATGCTGCCCAGCAGGGCGATGGCGGTGGCCGGACCCAGCAGACGCTGGGGGGAGACCGCCATGAAGTCCGGCACGTGCAGGCTGGGGAGCGTGCGTGTGATCTCCTGGATGTCCTGCACGATGCGGACCTGGTAGGCGCCGGCTTCGGGGTTGGACAGGCCCAGCAGCTCGCAGGCCAAGGTGGCCGCCGCGATGCCGATGAGGGTGGCGGGCAGGCGTCGGCCCGAGCGCTTTTCGTACCAGCGAATGCCTCGAATGAGCACGAAGGTGCCCATGGCCATGGCCAGGGCCGCCAGGTTGGTCTCCCCCAGGTGCAGCACGGTGCCCATGATCTTGGTGAGGCAAGTGGCCTGCAGCTGCATGTCTCCCACCACGATGGGTGGGGGCGTGGTGGCGAAGCCGAACATGGCGGGTAGCTGCCCCGCCACGATGTAGACCCCGGCGCCAGCGGTGAAGCCGTGCAAGACGGGCATGGACACGAAGCGGGTGATGGTGCCCAGGCGCAGGGCGCCCACCGCGATCTGGATGGCGCCGGTGAGCACGGTGATGGCCAGCATGACGGCCACGGGATCGCCGCCCCCGGCCAGCAAGCCCAGGTTGGCCGCCAGCATGACCGAGATGGCGTTGGTGGGGCCGTCGATCAGGAAGTTCGACGAGCCGAAGGCGGCGCCCAGGATGCAGGCGACGATGGCGGCGTACAGGCCGTGGACCGGCGGTACCCCGGCCACCAGGGCGTAGGCCATGGACTGGGGGATGGCGAACAGCGCCACGGTGAGGGCAGCCATGAGGTCGCCGCGCAGGTACTCGCGACGGTAGCTGCGGACGGTCTGGACGATGGGGATCTTGCCCAGGATGCGCATGGGTGTGGCCGCTCGGTCCATCGATGGGACTCCAGCCCAGGGGCGGGGCACCTAACCCCGATGGAATCCTATGGCTCGATGACCATGCCTTCGTCGATGATGGCGTTCTTGGGGATCACCACGATGCCGTCCCGGACGTACCAGCGCCCCTTGGGATCCTGGCTGTCGGGCTGGCCATCGTGGCTGGAGATGCGCACCCGGCTGCCGATGCGGGCGTTCTTGTCGATGATGGCCCGCTCGATGTGGGTGTTGTGGCCGATGCCCAGGTGGGGGCGCTGCAGGGCCAGGTTCTCCTGATGTTCCTGGTGGTGCTCGTACCAGTCGGCCCCCAGCATCACCACGCCCTGCAGGGTGCTGCCGGCGCGCACCATGCTGCGCTGACCGATGACGCAGTTGCCCATGGTGGCCTCGTTGAGCCGGCAGCCGTCGCCGATGAGGGCGTTGTCGATGCTGCAGCCGTCGACCTGGGAGCCGGGCAGGAAGCGCGGGCGGGTGTAGATGGGGGCGCGGCGATCGTAGAAGCCGAAGGGGCGGTCCTTGCGGGTGAGCCGCAGGTTGGCTTCGTAGAAGCTCGAGATGGTGCCGATGTCTTCCCAGTAGCCGCCGAAGCGCCAGGCGTGGACGTGCATTCGCTTGATGGCGGCGGGGATGATGTGCTTGCCGAAGTCTTCACCCTCGACGCTGTCCAGCAGCTCTTCGAGGGCTTTGCGGCGGAAGATGTAGATGCCCATGGAGCCCAGGTGGGGGAGCTCCTGACCGGGGTTGGACTCGAGCTTGTCCAGCAGGTCAGGGTCCTGGGGCTTCTCGGCGAAGCGCACGATGTGGTCTTCGTCGTCGGTCTGCAGCACGCCGAAGCGCCCCGCGTCCGAGCGGCTGATGGGCAGCACGCCGATGGTGACGTCGGCTTTGGTGTCGATGTGAACGTCGAAGAACTCGCGGTAGTCGGTGCGGTACAGGTGGTCGCCCGCCAGGATGATGACGTGCTCAGGCGCCCGGGTCTCAATGCGGTGCAGCTGCCGCCGCACGGCGTCGGCGGTGCCCTGGTACCAGTCCTCGCTGCTCAAGGTCTGCTCGGCGGGCAGCAGCTCGACGAATCCCTTGGAGAAGATGTCGAACTTGTAGGTGTCGTTGACGTGCCGGGCCAGGGAGGTGGACAGGAACTGGGTGAGCACGAAGACCCGGTTGATCCCGGAGTTGATGCAGTTCGAGATGGGGATGTCGATCAGCCGGTAGCGGCTGGCCAGGGGTACGGCGGGCTTGGCGCGTAGCTTGGTGAGGGGGAACAGGCGGGTTCCGCGGCCACCGCCGAGGATGATTGCGAGCGCTTTGTAGTCGGGCATGGTGGGTCCCCTGTGGGGTCGTTCTGGGATTCGTTGATTCTATGCGTCGATGAAGATGTCTTCGAGGGTGGGGCCCGCGAGCTTCAGGGCCTGGACCACGTCACGGTGGCCAGCCATGTTCCACCAGTGGGCCAGCACTGCCGACAGCTGCGCAGCGCCGAGGGCGGAGCCGTCGTCGCTGGCGAGGGCGGCCCGGGCCATGTGCACATCCACCAGGAACAGGCCCAGTGCGCGGGGCAGGCCCCCCATGCGGTGGAAGAGCTTGCCGAAGACCTGTGATCGCAGGATCTCGTTTAGATAGGCCTGGGCGCCGGCGTCCAAGGGGGCCGGCTGGGTGGCCATGGCGGCCTCGAACCAGGCCACGGCGCGGCCTGGCAGCGCAGCCCGGGGGTCGCTCGAGGGGGGGGGCGCCATGGACCGAAGGGTGGTGGCCAGCAGCGCGAGCACCACGGCCATGGCGGCCTGGTAGTGTTCATCGCTGGGCGCCGGCAGGCTGCGACCCGTGGCCCTGGCCAGGGCGTCCCGCAGCTGGGCGACGGTCTGGCGCGGGTCTTCGTCGGGAGCTTCGAGCAGGCGCAGGATTGCGGGCTCGGCGCTGTACCAGCCGTCGAGATCCAGGCCCAGGCCGGGCAGGATCTCCACGCGCTCGGGGGCGAAGCGGGTCACGGGGTAGGCCCGGGGGAGATCCGGGAGTCCTTGGGCCTGGGGCTCGATGGGTTCGCCGTCGATGCGGGCGTGGTGCAGGCCGGCGCAGGTAGGGCGCACCACCGCCGTGTGGCCCAGCCGTTCCTGCACGAGGTGGAAGGGGAACTCGCGGCAGAAGGCAGGCTTGGCCGCCTCGCCCAGCTGGGCGTGGATGGCGCAGTGCTTGTCGGTGCCCAGGAAGATGCAGGCCCCGTCGTGGCGGGCCAGCCAGGCCAGGCGCTGGCCATCGGGCCCCTCGCGCTGCTCGTACCAGGGCTGCTGGCTGGCAGGTGGCCAGAAGCTGGCGGGGTCGGCGGCCAGCAGAGCGTCGAACGTGGCCGGCTCGACGGGACCCAGATCGAAGGACCAGCAGCAGTGCCCGCAGGACCCGCAGGACCAGCGGGCACCGGGTAGGGTCTGGACTCGGGGCTGGGCTTCGGTCACGGGTTCTCTCCGGTCTGTCGGCGCAATGATAATGTCTCTGGGTTCGTGGTCCAGGGTGGGCCATACGAAGTTCGAGGAACGGTCACCTGCAGTGATGTGCTCTACATTCAAACTAGCGAATTCACCGCACCTGGAGATCGATGGCTGGCTCGATGCCCTCGAGGGTAGCCCGGGTCGCAGGCCGCTGCCGTCCCTCGCGGACGCCCCACTGCTGCTGCTGGACCTGCAGCGGCTCTTCGTGGACCCGGCATCGCCTGCATTCGTGGCGGGTTGGCCGGCGGCGGAGCCCCGCTGTGGCGCGCTGCTGTCGGCCTGCCGGCGGGCGGGACAGCCCATCGTGTTCACCCGGCACAGCAACCTCCCCGGAGATGACGCTGGCGTGATCGCCCACTTCGGTGGCCGGCCCCTGCGCCACGATGATCCCCTGGCGGCGCTGCACCCGAACTGGGTGCCCTGTCTCGGCGAGGAACTGCTAGAGAAGCACCGCTACTCCCCCTGGTGGCGCACATGGCTCGACGAGATCGTGCCCGAGGGTGGGGTGGTTCTCATCGCTGGGGTCACCACCCACCGCTGTGTCTTGGCTGCGGCGGTAGAGGCCGCGTCTCGTGACCGGCTGCCCGTAGTGGTGGCCGATGCCTGCGCCACCCGCAGCAGCGAATTGCAGCTGGCCACCCTACGTTGTGTCGCCCATGGCTACGGCTACGTGGCCTCGAGCCGCGAGGTGATCGATGCCCTCTGATCCCCATGATGCCCTGGAGATCGATGTCGCCGTTGTTGGCGCGGGCCCCGCGGGTCTCGCCGCGGGCATCCACCTTGCCCGGCTGGGGCTGGAGCACCGGGTCTTCGAGCGCGACGAGCCCGGGGGCCTGCTTTGCTCCGCTGGCCTGGTGGAGTGCTATCCAGGCTTCCCCGGGGGCATCCAGGCCCGGGAACTGGTGACGGCCATGGTGTCCCAGGCCCGTGGGCTTGGCGTGCACATCGCGCCTGGTGAGGTGACCGACCTGAGCTGGAGCGGTGCTGGCTACCAGCTTCAGATGGGTACGCAGTGCTGGCTGGCCCAGGCTGTGATCCTGGCCACGGGCACCACGCCCCGCCTGCTGGACCCAAAGCTCTTCGACGGCGCGCTTCCCACCGAGCGCGTCCACCACGGCACTGCGTCGTTGCCCCGGGGGCTCGTGGGGTCGCGGATCTGGGTCTCCGGTGGTGGTGATGCCGCCTTCGACAGCGCCCTGCAGCTGCTCGAGCGCGGGGCCACGGTCCAGCTGGCCATGCGCGGGCAGCGGCCCAAGGCCTTGGCGCTGCTGGTGCAGCGGGCCCAGGAGTGCGGTGTGCAGATCCATCCGGACACCACCCTGAGTTCGCTGCGCCTCCGGCCCGACGGCCTCGAGCTGGCGCTGGCCACGGCCGAGGGCCCCGTGACCCACGGCGCCGACCACGTCGTGATCTGCCACGGCCGCGTCCCCGACCACCTGCTCTGGCATCGCCTGGCCAGCCCGGCCGCACGGGGGCCTCGCCAAGTGGAGTCCCACTACCCGGGCTTGTTCATGGCCGGGGATCTGGTGCGCGGTGAGTGCCGCTACGCAGCGGTGGCCGCGGGGGACGGGCTGCGCTGTGCGAAGCTCGCCGAACTGCACCTGGAACGTTACCGGGCACGGCCTTTGCCCCCCTCGTCAGGAAGCCCATGAGCACACGAAGGATCGAGGTTCTCAGCAGCCAGGGTCTGCCCGACGTGGCTCATGTCATGGTCGGCCGCGTCGACAGGCGCGACGACCGTGTGCTCGAGTTCGTGGACGGGCTCGACCCCGACTTCCGCCGCCCGGACAAGTGGATCGTCAACGTCTCCACTCAGTACGGCTGCCCGGTGGGCTGTCCGTTCTGCGATGCGGGATTCCGCTACCTCGGCAACGTGGAAGCCGAGGTGATGCTCGAGCAGATTCAGCAGGTGCTCGACCGTCACCCCCCGGAGCTGCGGCTGCAGTGTCGCAAGCTCAAGGTGCACTTCGCCCGCATGGGCGAGCCCGCGCTGAACCCGGCGGTGCTCGAGGTGCTCGAGCAGCTGCCCGCCCTGATCCCCAATCCCGATCTGTGGGGCTGCGTGCCTACGGTGGCCCCCCAGCGAGCCGAGCCCTGGTTCGAGGGCCTGCTGGCGGTCAAGCGCAAGCACTACCATGGGCGCTTCCAGCTGCAGTTCTCCCTGAACACCACCAGCGTCGAAGAGCGCCTGCGGCTCACGCCCTATCCCCACCAGCCCTTCCCCTGGGTCTCGGCCTACGGTCAGCGCTTCTTCGAGCCCGGCGACCGCAAGGTCGTGCTCAACTTCGCCCTCGCTGCGGGCATCCCCTTCGACCCCGCGGTGGTGGCCGAGCACTTCGATCCCGCCTGCTTTGCCGTCAAGCTCACCCCCCTCAACCCCACCCAGCAGGGCACGGACAAGGGGCTGGACACCGTGCTGTCCGCGGCGGCCCCCGGGGTCATGGAGGCTGCGGTGGAGCGGCTGCATGGCCACGGCTTCGACGTGGTGATCTCCATCGGCGACCCCCGGGAAGACCAGGTGGGTAGCAACTGTGGTCAGGCGGTGCGGCGGCTGATCGGTGACACGTCGCCGCAGACGGTCCGGTTGGGCGCGAAATAGCGCGGCGGGGATCAAACCCAGCCGCTGGCGCCACCTGCTCTCTGGACGCTATCCGTCCGTCTGCGGCTTGTGGCGTGCGTCGGGAGGTCGGAATGATGGGTGGTCGAGTGCTGATTGTCGCGGTGGGCTTGCTGACGGCCTGCGGCGAGGACGACACCGGGAGCAAGGCCGAGGACACCGGCTGCGGGGAGCCCTCGGCCTGGGAGGCGGACGCGGACGGTGACGGCTTCGGGGACCCTGTCACCGCCCGCGAGGCCTGCGGGCAGCCCAGCGGGACGGTCCCGGCGGGCGGGGCCGCCGACTGCGATGACGGAGACGCCTCGGTCAACCCCGGGGCGGACGAACTCTGTAACGGGATCGACGATGACTGCGACGGCAGCGTGGACGAAGAGCCCGTGGACGGTGCGGTGTGGTTCTTCGATGGAGACGGCGATGGCTACGGCGGAGACGCCAGCGCGACCGAGCCGAGCTGTGACACCATGCCCGGCGACGCGCTCGCGTTGGGCGGAGACTGCGACGACGCGAACCCTTGCGTGCATCCGGGGGCGGGCGAGCCCTGCGACGGTGCGGACAGCGACTGCGATGGCGCCGTAGACGAAGACTGTGAGGCCTGCGACAATGGGGTGGACGACGACAAGGACGGGCTGCTGGACTGCGAGGACGGCGACTGCTTCTGTGGGCAGGGCTGCGGGGAGATCTGCAGCGACGAGACTGACAACGACCACGACGGCCTGATCGACTGCGAGGACGAGGACTGCTGGGGGGCGTCCTGTCATCCTTTCGGCGTCCAGGCCAGGGTGCATGGTGGACACCTCGCCATGAACTGGGTGCGTGAGAGTTCCGCAGACCTCGACTGGGTCGATATGGGTCACGATCTCGAGTGGTTCGGCCCCCAGTACCTGGGTTGGCAGGTCGATGCCTCCCTGCGAACGGTCACCGGGACCGTGCGCGTCTTCGCCCCGAGCGCGACCGCCTGGGGGGTCGATCAGCCACGCACCACCTGCGCTTGGTCGTTCGCCAGCGGGTCGTTTGTCAACAACGTGCAGACATCGCACGCGTCGTTCTTGCCTTTTGACACCTCGGCGCAGTCCCCTGCAGAGCTTCCGACACCGTCCCATGCAGAGTTTTCGTTGATCGAGCTGGGCGAGGTTGCGCGGTCGGGCTTCACCGTCGATCCCGCCTGTCGACTTGGTGGTTCCTGGTTCCTCCCACCGTACGTACTGCAGCAGGTGGACGGCTGGGGCTGGGAGGTGGAGGACTTCGGCTGGGCCACGCACGACTGGGACATAGGGCTCGGCGGGCTGTGGTACCAGGGATCGCAGTTGACAAGCACCAGCACGAGCAGCCCCAGCTGGGAGCCAGGGTCCTGGAGCGCTGGGCGCTGGGAGCATCGCGCGCATGGGTATGCGAGCTTCTCGCTCGACCAGCCGCTCCCTATCGAGAACCTCAGCCAGGCGGCCGTGGAGGTGTCGGGCTTCGGTGACGTGATGGCGGCGGGCGACTTCGACAGCGATGGACGTCACGAAGTGGTCGTGGGAGGTGGGTGGGGCTTGGTGCTGTACATGGATGACCTGGACGCCGGCGAGACGGCTCGACAGACCGCCACCCTTAGGAGCGACGGCGAGCTCGACTGGATCGACTCGGGGCACGATCTCGACGGGGATGGTGTCCACGATCTCGTGGTGGAGCCCTCCTCCATCTACGGCACCTCGATCGTGTCTGGCAGTGCGCTGGTGGGTCTGGCGGGTGAGTTCCGCGTTGAGGATCTGGCTCGCTCGACCTTGGTGGATACTGCACGTGGGAGGATCGATCGGACCCACATCATCGGCGATGTGACCGGGGACGGCGTCGCTGAGCTCGCTGTCGTGTCCGAGGAAGCGGCGGTGTACCTCCTGGACACCATCGATGCAGGCTTCGTGACCGTCAACGCCCGCGCGGCGGCCACCTTCCTGGGGTCCGAGGAGACCCTGGGCTTCGGCGCGGGCCTGGTGGCGGACCTCGACGGTGACGGCGTCGCGGAGCTGGCCTTCTCCGAGCAGGGCACCGGCGATGAGGGGGTGGTCTGGCTGTGGGACGCGACCACGACCGGCCAGATCGATGTGTCGGATGCCGACGTCGCCATCGTGGGCCCCTCCCACGACCTGTACCCGGGGATCGTGGTGGATGTGGTCGGGGACGTGGATGGCGACGGCCATGGCGACCTGTTGGTGAGCTTTCACGGCGATGACGCGGTGCGTCTGTTCGCGGGACCGTTCGTCTCCACCGCTGTCGTCGAAGACGCTCGGACGTCTTGGCCCGCGAGCGATGGGTTCCAGGACGGCACCGCGCTGGGTGACCTCGACGGCGACGGGACCACCGAGCTCTCCCTCGAACGCAACGAAACAGGCCCCTGGACCGCCCAGCGTAACCGTCGCCTCGTCATCTTCACCGACCCGCCCTCGGGCACCCTCGGCGTCGAGGACGCCTCGCTGGTGCTGGTCGCGCCCTATCGGCCAGGCAGCAGCGACTACGATCTGGACGATGTCATCGTGGCGGGAGACCAGAACGACGACGGGGTGGAGGACCTGCTCGTGGGCACCTCGAGCGGCTACGCCTGGCTCTGGCTCATGGACGAGTTCTGATCCGGAGGATCAGATCAGCCCCTCCAGCACCTCCGGCAGCCGATCGAAGCGGTCGATGAGGGTGTCATGAGGCAACTCCGCCACCGGCACCCGGTGGTAGCCGTAGCTGGCCAGCACGAACGGCACGCCGGCGTTCTGTGCCACCGCCGCGTCGGGGCGGGAGTCCCCCACCATCACCACGGGGCGGCCCTCGGCGCCCATGCGGCGCACGGTGGCCCAGAGGTGCTCGGGGTCGGGCTTGCGCTGGGGGATAGCGTCGCCACCGAGCACGGCGTGCACCAGGCGGTCCAGGCCCAGTTGCTCCACCAGGGCCACCGAAGCGGCGTGGGGCTTGTTGCTGCAGACCCCGAGCCGATGGCCGTCCGCGGCCAGCCGATGCAGCGTGGACTCGACCCCGGGGAAGCAGCGGGTGGTGACCGCGCTGTGGGCTTCGTAGTGGGCCAGGAAGAGCTCCAGGAAGGCCGCACGCTCGAGCCCGGTGCCCGGGTCGCCCGTGAGCGCGAGGGCCCGTGCCACCAGCGTGGCCGCGCCATCACCGAGCATGGAGCGCGCCTCGACCAGGCTCACGGGGCGACGATTCGCCTGCTGCAGGGTGTGGGACAGGGCCGCCTGGATGTCCGGCAGGCTGTCCACCAGGGTCCCGTCCAGGTCGAGCACCAGCGCCAGGGGAGGGATAGGCATGGCGGGAGCCTATCACCGGATCAGGGGCACCCATGGACCATCATCGCGATCTTCGTGAGGCGCTACTGGAAGCCATACGCTTGAAGGAGCTGCAGCGCACCGGCTGGGTGCGGGCCGGGGTCGAGGCTCCGGAGTCCGTGGCCGCCCATAGCTGGGGCGTGGCCTGGCTGGTTTTGGTGTTGTGCCCGCGACACATCGACCTCGAACGGGCCCTGGCCATGGCGGTGTTGCACGACCTGGCCGAGGTGCGCACCGGGGATCTCACCCCCCACTGTGGTGTTCCACCGGACCAGAAGAGCACCGCCGAGCGGCGGGCCCTGCGTGGCATGCTCGGGGGGCTGCCCCAGGCCTCGCAGCTGTACGGGCTGTGGGCGGAGTACGAGGATCGCGGCAGCATCGAGGCGCGCTTCGTGCGTGCCTGCGACAAGCTGGACATGGCCCTGCAAGCGGCCCGCTATGGGGAGCAGGGGCTCGACCTGCAGGAGTTCGTGGACTCGGCCTTGGCCGAACTGGACGACCCGATGATGAGGATGCTGGCGGGGGGCTAGCTACCGTGCCCGTCATGACTGACGCAGGGTTGCTGCTGATCGCGCGCCAAGTATGTCGGTGGCTATCGGGTGACGTCTTCAGCGCTTGCCCGTAGCCGCGCTGGATAGCGCGGCTACTCTTCTTCGGCGGCCTGCTCGGCCACTTCGACGATCTGGTCGATGGTGACGCCGACAGGCTCGTCGCTGTCGATGGCGACCGGGCCCTGGACTTCTTCGGTGGCGACTTCTTCGGCGATTTCGTTCTCGTCGAGGCTGGCGTCGTCTTCTTCGTCGTCCACTTCGGCCAGGCGTGCCACGGAGACCACCCGCTCGCCTTCGTCGACCCGCATCAGGCGCACACCCTGGGTGTTGCGACCGATCTGGGAGATGCCGTCGGCGGGGATCTGGATGGCGCGGCCGGTGTCGGTGACCAGCATGATGCGGTCGCCGACGGTGACCTGGACTGCACCCACCACTTCGCCGTTGCGTTCGGTGGTCTTGATGTCGATGAGCCCGAGGCCCGCACGGTTCTGGGCGCGGTATTCTTCGATCTCGGTGCGCTTGCCGTAGCCGAAGGCCGTGACCGTGCAGAGGCTGTCGGACTCTTCGGCGTCGACCACGGTGGCGTCGACCACGGTGTCGCCATCGCGTAGGCCGATGCCACGCACGCCGCGGGTGCCGCGGCCCATGGGGCGCACGGCGTCGTCGGTGATGGCGAAGCGGATGGCCATGCCCGAAGCGGTGGACAGCAGCACGTGCATGTCCAAGCGGCCCAAGCGCACGGTGAGGAGCTCGTCGTCGTCGGCGATGTCGACGGCGATGATGCCCGAGCTGCGTACGTTGATGTAGGCGGACAGCGCGGTGCGCTTGATGAGGCCATTGCGGCTGAAGAAGAGCAGGTCTTCTTCGCCTTGCATGTCGCGGATGGCCAGCACGGTGCGCACGGACTCGTCGGCCGCCATGGGGACCAGGTTGATGATGGGCCGGCCCCGGGCCGCTCGCCCGGCTTCGGGCAGGTTGTACACCGGCACCTTGAACATGCGCCCGCGGTCGGTGAACACCAGCACCATGCCGTGGGTGTTGGCCACGAAGATGTCGGTGACGAAGTCTTCGT
>Ga0307987_1000111_pt1 | contig 48792 bp, 6 predicted proteins | sample EllFjometagen181_FD_203157 | JGI IMG/M metagenome (GOLD analysis project Ga0307987, IMG submission 203157) | Marine microbial communities from Ellis Fjord, Antarctic Ocean - #181 | ecosystem: Environmental > Aquatic > Marine > Unclassified | place: Southern Ocean | collected 2014-10-08 | reverse complement strand
TATCCACCAGGGAAAGCATGCGGTTGCTGTCGCCGACAAGGTCAATGTAAAGGCCGCCTGAAATGCCGCTGCCCTGGTGGCCTGGAACACTGTCATAACGATCCTTGTCCATTACGCTTGCCTCAAAAAACAGCAGGCTTCCAGAACCTTCAAAAGGGGTTACCACACTGGAGTTTTCCGGGTTCCCATCCAGATAGGCACCTATTTGCAAGCCAAGCTCGGCACGCTCTCCTTCCTCATTGGTGGTCAGGAAAAAGCCCTGGGTCAGGGATAGGCCGAAACCAAAGTCAAAAAACCATTCAACGTCAAGGGAGAAGCCGCCGTCAATATCCAGAGAGAATCCGGGCAGATCCAACGCCAGGGGAATATCGATTCCTGCAGTCAAAAAGGTACCGCCAAGGGACATGTCAAACTGGATGTTATCCACCCCGCCGGTGGGCAGGAGTGATCCCGTCTCGTAGGTCGATGTCCGGCTCCCATCTTCATCATAAAATGCGATATCAATATCATCCAGCGTCACACTGCCGTCGTTATTATTGTCCAGCAGGATATCCAGTTCGTTGTGGAAGATGTCGTACAGAACATTGCGGATCAATTCCACAGGTTTCCCCTCACCACCCAACATCTCCCGCAAATCCAGCAGCAGGCCGCTGCGCAGGTCGGCAATCACCTGTCCTGCATCGGACAGGGCATCACCGATGAGAGGGATATCTGCGGCAAGGCTACTCTGGAACAGATCCTGGACTGAACCCAGACCCAGATCAATGCCGTCCAGCACCACAGTGGGATTATAGAGGATGGATGCCAGGGTATCCTGACCGAGGCTTGCCGAGGCAAGATCAAAATCAGCCAGCTGAACCAGCAGGACATCATCCGTGGCGGTGTCAACTCCTGCAATTTGCTTGACCAGTTCCGAAAAACCATCCCCGCCAAGTTCCGGGTTGGTCTGCACCTGGAGCGACCCGATCCTCATATCACTACTCGCAACCGACACATAAAGCGGCATCTTCAGATCAAAGGCACCAATAACGGTGAATTCAGCCACGCCATTCACAAAGGCAATTCCCAGGGAGGCCGGGGTATCGGTCTCCATATCACCATCCGCATCGAGCACCACATAGCCCTCTTTGGCAGACAGGGACAGGGGGCCTGCATCAATAGAAATGGATAGATCCGTGGCAGCAAGCCGTGCCGTCAGGGCAAAACGGGTTCCAAGTCCGGTTTTGGCATCATAGTCTGAAAAGCTCAGGTTCAGATCGCCGCCTTCTTCACCGGGCAGTTCAAAGGCCAGTCCCAGCTGGAGCGTCGCACCAAGCGCCAGGGCAATATCGCTCTCTCCGGAGGCATCCAGAATTGTTCCAAAATCGGAGGGAAGCTCGATCCCGGCCAGCCCTGCCATGGTGGCAAGGTCAAGGTCAAAAATGATATTTTCGTTTAATTCATATTCAAACAACACATCCAGAAAAAGGGTGTTGGTTGCAGTGTCCAGGGTAAAGGTCAAAAGATCTTCATCCAGGCCCAATGCCTCTTCCAGGATCGACTCCGCTTCTGCAAGGCTGTTAGCCTTGTCATCGGCCACTGCCAGCAGCTTATCGATCCATTCGTTCCCCAAATCCATCATGTCACTGAGGGAAGTGTTGATCACCGGCAAAATCTGAGTGTAAAACGGCTGATCCTGGGCCAGCTCATCAACCACTTCAATTCCAAACTGCATTCCTGAAAGGATATCGGAAAAATTGATCCGGGTTAACCCCTCAATATCACCCAAATCCGGTAAATCAAGGGTGATGGAGGAGGTATCCAGCAGATCGGTCATGGTGATCCCGATACCAAGGCCTTCCGCCAAATCAAGTGACGCGCTTCCCGCATCCAGTTGCAGTCCCTTGAGAGCGGCAGAAACCGATCCGTCTACGTCAAAGACGATGCTGCCAAGTCCTTCGCTGGCAAGTTCGGCCACAGTAAAGAGAGTGCCTGTGTCAGAATCTTCAGGGGTTCGGTCAAGGGCCAGGGCAAGGTCTGCCTCAATGGTTATGCCTGAACCGCTATCTTCGCCCCCGGTTGAAAGGCTGACAAACCCCATGGTTGCGGCGGCTTCAAAATCTTCCACAGCAAGATCCAACCCGATGGCAGCAGATATTTCATCAAAGGAAAGGCTGAACTCATCCCCGCCAAGGGCCAGGATCAAATCAAACCCCAGGTTCAAATCAACCAGGGCCGTTCCTTCGGAATCCGTGGACAACTCAATGGTGTCGGAGCTGCCCAGTGAAAAATCAAGGGCCGCTGTTTTAGTATATACATCGGAAAACCGGATGGGAATGGTGATATCTCCGGTTGCGACATCGTAACTGACGGTCTCGTCCCCTAAAAGGCCTGAGTAGTTCACGGCGGTGATAAATTCATCAATGGTGGAGATTTGTTCAATCTCACTGTGAACCTGATACGCTGCTTCGGTATTTTTCACTGTCCAGTAACCCTGAACATATAGACTGCTGCCGTCTGAAGCGACTTTTTTAATCTGAAGGCTCTGATCCCCAATAGTCACATATTGATCAATCATGGCGTCGGCAAACTGTCCTTCACCCCCCACCAGTTGGGAAGCGGAGATCGTTGTATCGGCGGTTCCTGTTGCCAGGATCTCTCCAAAATCAGACTCCCAGAGTTCCATGGGCCGGTACAGATCAATCTTATCGATGACCTGGGTGTTGAAAGAATCCGCCAGATCTAAAATATCACTGAGTGCCCCTTCTACAAAAGGCAGCTCGGAAAGCCCCAGGGTGTCGACGTCAATGGTCTCAAGATAATCAAACATCTCCGGAAGTGCCAGCAGCACATCTTCAATGGTGATCTGTGAAAAATTGGTAAACACATCAAAGTTGGCAGTGGTGACATCAAAATCATTTCCAAAGGGGTTCCCGCTAATGGTGATACCCGGCACATGATTCACATCCCCCACTTCAAATCCGGCAATGTTGGCATATATCGGCAGATAAACATTCAGGGTGTTGTCATCGCTGTATTCATTCAATGTCAGCTGCCCGTTTTCATAGGACATACCGCCTGAAAGAGAGGCCGATAGGGAGCCCTGCTCATAAGGTATCCCGGTATCAGGGTCACTGCCGGTTCTGCCGATAGCCAGCTGGATAGGTCCAAGCCCTGCTGTCAGCACCATTTCGTCTGCAACAATGGACCCTAAAAAACTCAATGCCCCCAGGTTGAAGTCAGCGTCAATGCCGTTACTCCAGTCAATGATAAAATCAAAATCAAGGGCGGTATCAATATCGACATCTGCCTTAATATTGCTGTCAAGGATCACACCGATATCCCCCAGGATATCGTCAATTTCAATGGAAAGGTCATCAATATCGATATTAAGAGCCGCGTTCACCCCAAAGCTCACACCGGTTTGATCAATCTCAAAACTGATCAGGGAAGTCTCCTCGGCTGTCTGTAGACCCGATTGAGGTGCCCACGACGTGTTCAGGTAATCCAGCAGTCCCTGCAGGGTCGGAACATCCCAACGACCGTATGCCACCGCATCGAGTTCCAGATCCGTATCCGCTCCAAGATAGTTAAGGACGTAATCGCCAAAGTTGAGAACATTGGCAAGCTCCGTCAAATCGTTTAAACTTTGACCGAGCAACGGGATGTCATCCGCCGCTTCCAGGTCACCCCTTGCGTCACTCAAAACGGTGGCAAGGTCTTCCAGAGAAATTTGCAAATCCCCTTCGATGGAGGCATCAAGATCGTCAATGGTCACAGAAATCACTTCTTCTGGAGTATCAAACTGGATAGCCACTTCAGTGCCGTTGATATCCAGCGTTTCATCTATGATCTGGCCGGTCTGGTTGATCTCCAGGATCACCTCGCTGAACACGGAGACTCCGCTAAATCCTGGCGTCACAATAGAGACCATCGCGCTCATATTGGCGGCAAATCCGCCGTTGGCAGCCACAAATGCGATATTGCCTTTCTGCAGAACTTCTGCTGACAGGCTGCCAATATCCATCCGGGCCTCAACATCGGTCAAGGCAAACAAAAGGCTCTCGTCTGAAAATTGGGTCTCAAAATCCCCGGAAGCGTTCAGCAGCGTCTGGGTATCGTCGCCAAGGGCGATCTCAATGCTGCCCTGGGCCATAAAGGTTGCAGCGTCCATGTCAAGATCAATGGTGGCTGTTTCATCATTGAGCAGTCTAAGGATAGTGGCCCCGCTGTCTTCTCCGTCACCGTCAAGATCACCTGTGCTGAAATCAATCACCCGTCCGGCCAAAGCCCCTGAAGACGGCCCCATATTCAGGGTCAGTGCAAGGTCTGTGGCAGACATGGTGACGTTATCAACTCCGGCAAGTTCCGCACTGTCAGCCATGGCCGTAAGACCGATGAAAGCATCGCCTGTGGCGTTATCTTCCAGCAGCATAAGTCCGACGCTGCCGTCACTTAACTGGATTCCGGCAAACGCGTCAGAACTGGAAGAGGTCGCCCCGATACCTGCCTTTATCTCGACCTGATCGGCCATGAGGGTGGTGACTTTCATACTCCGTCTGCTACCGTCATCCAGGGTAGTCATGCGCGATGCCGACATGCTGAGCATAAAGCTGCCGACCATTTCAAGGGTGTCGTCTATACTTACGGTTGCATCCAGGGCGACGGCCATCTGTTCTCCGCTATCTGCGGAAAAATCCAGGGTGACCATCTCTTTTCCTGACACGCTGCTGCCGGTGGCCACACTCAAGGCTTTGGTGTCTGAAAAATCAATTACCTGGTCATTGGCAACCCCGGCAAAGTTTCCCAGCCCCATGTTGACATTCAGGGCCAGCGATTCTGCGGCAATGGTCAGATTATCCGGCATCCCCAGAGCTTCGGCATCCAGACTGACACTGTCTGCCGTGGTCGACATGGCCAGCCAGGAACGATTGTCTGTGGAAGCTGCCCAATCAGGACGCAGCAGCACCATGCCAAGCGCTATATCTTCGACATCTATCCCGCTGATGGAGGCGTCCAGATCTGAGGCCCCCACAAACAGCCCTGATGTATCCAGGGGCTGTCCGTCCACATCCACATTCACACTCTCTTGAGAGATCTGCAGGGTGCCGCCTGCACTGAAAACATCTCCCACTTCAATATCCATGGTGCCTGAGGCTGTCATGGTGTTTTCAGACGCATCCAAAGTGAAACTGCCGATGGTATAGGCACCTGTGGCGGCCCAGTCAATGACAGTACTGTTTACCAGACCTTCGGTATCACTGCCCCAGCCGATGTTCAGACGGATGTCAAGATTCTCTCCGCTCAGGGTGATACCGTATGGGTCAACTCCAGACACGTCCATCAGTCCGGCAGTGCCTTCAAGGGTCAGCCAGCTTAAATCATCCCCAGCAATAGTGGATGTTGCCAAAGTCATCCCGAAATCAAGATCCTCGACACTGAAGCCGATCCCTGTGTTATCGCTGCCCATACCGATATAGGCGGTGACATCGCTACCGCTGATCTCCAGAAGGTTTGCGGAAAGCGTCGTTGCATCGTTCAGGGTGATGGACTGGGTGGATTGAGAAAAGCTGAGGTCTCCGTTAAAGGTCAGGGCATCGGAGACCTGGACCTCAACATCTCCTGAAACCTGGAAAATCTCACCCAGATCACCGGCCATGTCAAGGGACGTTGACAGCCCTGTTCCGGCACCCACGGACAAGGGCGTGGTAAAATCAATCACATGGGTATCCTGATTCAAAGTCGATGCCAGGGTTAGGGCCTGGTTGACCTCAACGGAAAAATCCTCTCCGGAAAGGGTGATTGGCAGATTCACCGTCTCAATGACGTCGGTCTGGACGGATAGTGCCAGCCAACTTGCATCTGTAAGACTATTTCCAACAGTATCCGTTTCACCGTCTTTGGCGTAAAACAGACCTAATGCCATATTCGCATCCACCATGGAAAATCCTGCGGCATCGGCATTGGTAACCACCCCGTCCACCATGTAAGGCCCGTCAACGCCTGCAAATACGTCAATTCCAGCCGCCCCCACAGCCAGGAGATCAACCTCAACGCTGCTGCCGTCAGCAAGGGAGACCGCAGTTTCATAGCTTTCAAATACGGCCCGGCCCTCAAGATAGACATAATTGTCCAGGGCAAGGGTGATTGACGCACCGACACTGAACATCTCTCCGTCGTCACCGTCCATGGTCATGGCATACGTGCTATCATTGCCAGAAGAGACATCAACGGTCTGTCTTGAAAAATCAATGACCCGGCCATCCTCTTCCCCGGCCAGGTTGAGGGCCACGTCGACATCTGAAACTTCCACGGTAACCGCATCCACCCCTATCAGACGGGCAGCCCCGGCCCGGGCTTCTATCGCCAGACGGGTGACAGGATTGTCATTGTCCTGCTCCTTTGCAATGACCATGGCAAGATCCACATCCACCATGGAAAATCCCACAGCATCGTCCCCAGGGATATCGTCAACGGTAATGCTTCCATCACCATTGCTGTCGATCAAGGCACCGCCGTTGATGCCGGCAAACACCTGTAGGTCGGAAGCCGCCACAGTCATCACATCGTGGGTGACAAGATTGCCGTCGGACAGGCGCAATTCCTGTGTAGATTTGCTAAATCCAAAAGATCCCGAGGTGTAAAGGAAATCTCCCACCCCAAGGGTTACATCCGCCGTCGCCGAGATCAGTTCACCCTTATCTCCTGCCACGTCCAGAATTCGGCTGGTGCTTGCGCCGGTGGCAATGGTCAGGGGAGTTGCGGCAAAATCAACCCCCATTTCCGCCTCATCACCCCCCGGAGCAAGGCCGAAGACTTGGTTGAGTTCAACTTCAATGTTGCTTGCGCTCATCTCAAGCGGGGAATCTGAATCTCCGACAAAAGCCACCTCTGAGGCACTGGCTTCAACGCCGAGCCAGTGCGCCCCTGCCAGCCCGGAACGCTCATCCACGGCTGAAAGCAGTGCCAGGGCAAACTCGGCATTATCAAGGACAAATCCGGTGGTATCGGCATTGCGCTCATCCTCGGTATCAATATCTCCGTCCCCGTCACTGTCAACAAAATAGACCCCGCCGATTCCGACAAAGGCACTCAGGCCTGTTCCACCGATCATCAAGGCGTTGGTTTCAATTGTCTGCCCGTCAGCCAGGTCAACAATCTGGGTGGATTTTTCCACACTCATGCTGCCCAATGCCTGGACAAAATCTCCGATCTGGATATCAAAGGTGCCGGCCGCCCGCATCAATTCTCCGCTGCTGCCTGCCATGTCCAGGGTCAGACTGGTACCTGAACCGGTATAGACATCCAGATTCTGAACTGCAAAATCAATGACCTGATCGGCTGCATCCCCGTTTGTGACACCATCCACCAGGTTCATTTCCACTGCCAGATCAGTGACATTCGCAGTGACATTTTCCACTCCAACCAGAGCCACCTCGTCTGCAGTCGCCTGAAGTGCAGTCCAGGTACGGGCATTTGTTTCTACATCTTCAAAAAAGAGGCCAAATCCAAATTCGAGACCAGTTGCGTTCAACCCTTTGGCACCGGGATTGACATCATCATCTTCTGTGATATCTCCATCCCCATCACTGTCATTCCGGTAAGGCCCGTTAATACCGACAAAGGCATAAAGATCTGTTCCGCCGAAGGTCAAAACGTCAGCAACTGCTGTGCTGCTGTCTGAAAGAGTGATGGTCTGGCTTGATTTTTCCACAGAAATAGTGCCGCCAGCATGAAAGAATCCGGCAAGAGAAATATCCATTCCCCCGGCAACACGGATTAGCTGCCCGCGACTGCCGTCATGATCCAGATCAAGGGTGGTACCGGTACCAGTGGCAAGGGAAACCGTATCTGTTGCAAAATTAATGTAGGTGTCGGTGACGTTGTCATCCCCGGCAAGATTGAGATCCAGGCCCAGGGAGTGAACATCAATGGAAAGATCCCCAGGCATTCCCACAACCCCCACACTGTCAATGGTTGCCGCTGCTGCGATCCATGTTTCGTCGGCATAGGGTGAGTCAGTATCTTTTGCACTGAACACGCCTAGGGCAAATTCCACGTCGCTGACTTCAAAGCCGGAGGCATCCGGGTTGATATCTCCGTTATCCAGGGTGTACGGCCCGATACCGGCAAACCCTGTGAGGCTTTGACCGCCGATGCTCAAGAGTTCCGTATCAACCGTGCTTCCATTGTCCAGGGTCACTTCTTGAACCCTTCGCTCAAAGGCCATTGACCCTGATAGCTGTAGAAAATCTGCCACCTCAAGATCAATGGCCCCGGCAGCACGGCTCAACTGCCCGGAATCCCCATCCATATCAAATGTCAACGAACTGCCGGATCCCGTAACTACCTCAAAAGGCTCCGCATCATCGGCCAGGTAATCAATGACCTTGGTATCTGCATCAAACGTTTCGTCCACGCCGCTGACAAGGTTCATGGCAACGCTGATATCTTCCAGAGCCAGGGTCAGTTCGGGTGCTCCCACCAGAGAGACTGTTTCTGCACTGGCCGCAAGGGTTGTCCACTGCAGATCCTGGTAGTCATCCTGGCCTTCAGTGGCCGTCATCAGTGCCAAGGCAAAGCCGGTATCTTCCAGGACAAGCCCTATTGCATCACTGTTCGGGGTGTCGTTTTCATCAATGGTTCCGTCATTGTTGCTGTCTTGCAGATATGGCCCGTTGATACCGGCAAAGGCATCCAGATGTTCGCCGCCAAAGGTCAGAGTATCCACATAAACCGAATTGCCGTCAGCCAGTATCACTTCCCGGGTGGCTTTTTCAAATCCCAGGGAGCCTGACACATAAAAGAACTCATCCACAACCACCGTGAAATTGCCGGAAGCACGCACCAGGGTGCCTTCGTTACCTGCATGATCCAGGGTAATCACATCCCCTGACCCATTAATGGGGATATCCAATGGCTCTGAGCTGTAATCCACCACGCTTGCACCGTCACTGCCAAGGTTCAGATCCACGGCCATGCTGTCCGCAGAAAAATTAATGACCGGAAATCCGATTTCGGTCACGGTTTCGGCCTCTGCTGAAAGGCTGAGCCAGTTTCGCCTTGTCTCTACAGATCCGCTTTCCTTATAAAGGGCAAGCCCCACGTCAATCCCGGTGAGTTCAAACCCTGCGGCAGATGTGTTGATAGTCTCATCATCCAGATTACCGTCAAGATCCGTATCCAGGCGATAAGGCCCGTTAAGCCCCAAAAATCCATAAAGATTTTCTCCACCAAATATGAATCGTCTGGCGCTCACGCTTCCGGTGTCATCCCCACTGAGGGAAACGGTTTCGGTGGAAGTTGAAAGTTCAAACGTGCCGTCAAGCGTTAAAAAATCATCAATTAGAACCGTCATGCCCACCGAGTATGTCCGGTCATTGCCGAAATAATCGGCATTAAAGAACATGCCAAGGGCATCGAGGTCAGACTGACTATGGGCATCAATCTCCATCCACTCTTCTGCAGGCGCTTCGGTCACCAGCAAGGAAAGGCTGCCGTTATCTTCGACAATCGCAAGAAAGGTGGTGTTGTCGTCATATCCCAAAAGACCTTCTGCATCATTAAATCTTCCTGACAGGCTTGCCGCATTGATCATGGCGATTGCATCGCCAAGTTCAAGGTCAGCACCTGAATCCACCGTAACTGAAAGGGTGCCGTCCAGGGTCAATGTACCGCTGACAACCAGAGTCTCTAAAATACCTGCATCACTCAGATCAACAGCCAGGCTCTGTTCGGCAGTTATGGTCTGGTTGCCGACAATTTCAATGGTTCCGCCGCCGGCACGCCCGAATATACCAGCGGTATTATCCCCGGCACTATCCACGATTGAAAGACCGTTGTCAGCCGTGATCACAAGCTCTCCGCTGCCCACAATTACGGTTTCCATATCAAGCGGTGAAGCGATATTTGTGTTGACAAGGCGGATAGCCATGTCAGCTGTAAGGCTGATATCTCCGTCATCTGTGGTACTCACACCGGCATCACCGATAATATCCAGATTTGCATCGGCCACACCTGCTCCTGTGCCCGCAGCAATGTTCACACCGCCGCCGTCGGTGGTTTCAATTCCTGTACCCGATACAGTATAGGTTGTGTCAACGGTTCCTGCACGGTCAACGGTCACCTCAGCTTGATCAATTATCAGGCTGTCATATTCCTCAACATGGATCTTCCCGCCACTTGATCCAGCAAGGGTTGCCACGTTCAGAGCCAATGAATTAACCGTTGCATCCAAAGCCCCGACCCCGCCCTGGGCTACATCTGCGCCAATGGCCTCGGAAGCCGCAAGCCAGAGGGAATCGGCAGTAATTTGATCATCCTGGGTGTTTTGCGTAATAATGGAACCGTGGGTTGCGATCACTGCTGCATCACCCGTTGTGATGATCTGTCCCAGGGTCACTGCCTCCCCTGCATCCAAGATCACATCACCGGTGCCGCTGATGATCTGGGCAGCTTCATTTTGCAAGATCTCTTCTCTTCGGGTGCTCATTTCCACGGTGCCGCCATTTGAGGATACTATCACGGCATCCTGAACCAGGGTGCCTGCCGCCAAAAGGGAGATGTCGCCCCCACCGGTTTGAACGTCGCCGTCCACATCAAGATCCCCAAGGGCATCAATATATATATCCCCTGTTCCGGCAAGTAAAATTGCCGGGTCATAGGTTGTAGCATCCAGATCGGTCAGGGTAAGATCATTCTGATTGCGGATTAAAAGGTCGCCTGCAGCCGCAGAAGCCTGGAGTGAATCAGCCCGGAGCAGCAGAAAGTCAATTCCATTCCCTGAAACGGTTTCTGCCTGGCCAATGCCGGCATTGCTGCCCTGTGAAGTTAAGGTCACAGAATCTGCATCAAGATCGGCAAAATCATTTTGAGTGATTCCCAGGATAACTCCGTCAGTGGTCTCAAGATCTGCCGTACCCGTGACCTCAAGCCCTGCCAGGCGCAAATCACCGACATCTTCCTGTACATAAATAGAGCCGCTTACACTGCCACGAAGGCCGTTGCCGTCATTATCCAGATTAATTGACAAGGGATCAGAATCGCTGCCCACATCGCCACTTTGGGTGTAGATGCCAAGGCTACCCCCAAGGATACTGCCGTAATTTATTCCCCTGGTAATGCTCGCAGCTTCAAGAACCACATCCCCGCCGTTGTCGTTGGAAACAGCCGTGTTTAACAGCAGGGAGCCGGCATGGTGCAGTTCAAGGGAAACCGTTTCACCGGTATTGGTGCCCGCAGTCAACTGGTTAACCGTCATGGTTTCAGTACCCGAACTTGCAATAGCAAGACCGGTTCCGGCACTGACACTCAAACCGATCTCCTGGTTTCCGGAATTGACAATATCCATAGAGGTTCCGGCGGTGGCATTTAAACTTGTGACAGAAGAGGAAGTACCTTCCATATCCAGATCAATTAACCTGCCAGCCGTCAGGTTAAGCGAATTTGTAAGTTGTGTGCCGACAATTTCAATATCTCCTCCGGCATCAATGGTCAGGTTTGTGATGGAAGAACTGTCGGACAGGTCGATATACACTGAACCTGTGGTCGTGATGTTCAGGCTGCTGAGATTTAAGTCAATGTCTCTTAGCACCACATCGTCGGCAGCATTCATGATTACGTTGTTGACGCTTGAATTTTCCCGCCAGTTATCCGCAATGATGGGGGTTATTTCCGCAATCTGTACTTCCCCCCAGTTATTTGAAAGTATGGTTGGAAAATCCAGTCGATAATACCGGTATTCATCAAGTGGAGTACCAAAATCAATGGTGTTGGAGCTGTTAGAAGCCGACGTAAGACCGGTATTCCCTCCTGCAAGGAAGGTCCATCCAGATGAGGACGGCGATAAAAAGCTATCTGCCCCATACAAATTATAAGTTGCGGGAGTGCGTCCCCACTCGCCATCTGAATTGCTGAAATATGCAGCGGTCAGGGTCAACCCTGAAAGGGAGACTGAAGTGGCAAGGTCAAATGAGAAATTGGCGTCAGTGTCACTCTGGTTGGACCATGGCGTGTCCGCACCAAAATTTAGATATTTGGTGTTTACGTTGCCGTCAAATGCCTTATCTACTGTTTCACCATCAGGAGCGGAACCTGAAATAATCGCATTGTTAAAATAAACGTCATCTCCCCACACTGGCGTATCCGGATCATCCAATAAATACAGATCTGATGAAGCTGTCAGGGTAACGGTGCTGGCATTGATATAAGATGCTTTTTGTACTGTAACTGAAAGATTTGCAAGCTCTGTTCCGGCGCCAAATTCACCTGCCGTGGCAGTGACGGTCACAGGAGACGTAATGGTGATACCGCCCGCATCAATATGCGCCTTCGCTGTACCAGACACAACCATGCCCGTCCCGGCCTCAAGGGTAGTACTGGTGCCCTTAGGCAGATAGGCAGACAGCACAATAACCTGATCACTGATAAGTGTAATGGCGCCGTTCAGAACATTGCCAGTACCATCATAAACAATATAATCATTGCCAGAGGCAAAGCTGCCGGAGCTGCCCATTCGCAGGTCACCGCCGGATTTGTACTTTGTTTTCAAACTTCCGGTAAAAAGACGGGCACTGCTGATCATCCCGGCTGCGACCAAAGAGAATTCCACGCTGGCATTCTGGCCACTATCTGCAAAAGTATCAGTCTCATTAATTACGATATTACCTTCAAGGGATTCAATGGAAACATTACCTGTGTCGGCCGCCCGTAAATGTTCGACTATAATATTGCCGTTGGAAGAAATGGTGACATCTTCCCCTGATACAGCATCACTCACTGTCAGACCGCCAAAATTCACAATATTCAGACTACCGCTGCCTGCCTGGGCATCCAGCAGATCAATGTCAACGGTCATGACATCAATGGTGCCGCCTGCACGCATGGTCAGGGAAACGGCCTGAATCACAGGATCATCAAACAATCCGCCAATCCCGTTGGCAAGGATGATATCTCCGGAATCTGCGGTAAGCTCGACATCATTTGAAGCACTGAGCCAGCCGTTCAGGGCAAGGTCGGTACCGCTGCCGATAGCTGTCAGGAACAGGTCTCCACTGTCTGCCTTAACCCCCCATCCGTCATCCAGGGCAGGATTGCTTTCAACGGTGATGGTGCCGTCGGCTGTGATATTGACGTCTCCGTCACCGGCCAGGATGCCTGCCTGGGACAGATCCCAGACTATCCGAGTTCTGCCGGTGGTGGTGACCCTGGAGATGCTGAAATCTTCAACCTGGCCGATCACAAGGGCCTGGCTGTTGTTCAAAATCACACTACCGGTGGTGCTCACAGCGCTCAAGCGCTCAATGCCGGTAAAAAGGCCGGTGGCACCTCCGATACCGGTCCCGGCCTCAATTCGAAGGGCAGCACCTGAAATATTAACAAGAGAGCTGTCAGGTACGGCACCGACAATATTGGTTCTGGCCACAAGGCTGACACTGGAACCGTCAACAAGGTTAGTTCTTGTGCCGCCAACCAGCTCTCGTGCTTCAATCTGCCCGAGCACAATCCCTTGCCCTGCCTGGAGCCTAACATTGCCGCCCAAGCTATCTATCACGGCGTCTGTTGCCATGATAATACTGCCGGTGTCGGCCTGAAGATCCACGGAACCGCCGGCGCTTTCAAGGGCCGCACTGCCCAGAAGCGAAATATCCAATCCGGCCAGAACGGACATTGCACCGCCCTGGGTGGAGACGGTGACTCCGTCCGCCACCTGGATATCCTGGGTCGCCTGGAGCAGCATATTTCCGCTGCCGCCCAGGGTGACTAAATCCTCGATGGCCAAGACGCCGTCAACCGTTAGCACGAGGGCAGCCTCACCCTCCCCTGTTCCGGTGCTCAACGGTTCAATAACGGTAAGCGAGCCTGTGTTGCTCATGGCCACGGAATCAACTGCGGTCAGACTCAGTTCTGACACCGCTGTTTCCAGGGCATTACCATAACGGCCGGAACGGCCAACAGAACCGCCGGATACCATGGTAAGCGCCCCTGCCGTAATATCGGCGGCATCACTATCATCAGTATCGCTTTCCTGCTCAAGAATATCTCCCGTGGCAGTCAGAAAAATGCTCCCGCCACTCCCTGTGGACAGTTGGTTGAGCACAATGTCACCGTCCGCCTCCACAGTCACCGTACCGTCAGTATTCAAAAATTGGGACTCTGTTCCCTGGATAAAGTCCCCTGCTGCCGTAAGGATAATGGTGCTTTGGCCAAAGCTGACATCCCCGTCAATATTCAGATCCCCTTCTGCTGAAATTGAGATAACGGCGTCGTCCTGAACATCAAGGATACCAATCTGGACACTGTCAGCCTCTTCAACGGTAATGACGGATGTGTGCTCGGTATAGGTGGACAGATTCAGAACATCGGCATTCACTTTAATCGTAGTGTCACTACTGTCATTACTGCCGATATTACGCAAGCTGGAAGTTGTGACCCCGTCATCGCCTGCGATCAGGGTGACGGTATTTCCTTCAACATTCACGTCGGCATTAACATCCGCCACCAGATTGCCGTCGGCAGCCTGGATGAAAACATCACCACTTTGGGAGGAGACCTGTTCCACAGTCAACGAGCCTGAAATATCTGTGACGGCAATATCCCCCAGTGCTGAAACACTCAGGGCGGCACTGTTATCCCCACTCCCTGCATCAATCAGCAGCACATCCCCTTCAAGGCTGCCCCGGATCTGACCGCCGGTGGTGCCGGCGGTGCCCAAAGCGTTCAACGTCATACTGGTGCCGCTGATTAGTTGGGCATTATCTTCTGTTCCGGTGGCGATAATGCTGCCGTCGGCCTCAAGATAGAGAATGCCCCCGGCCTCAATGCCCCCGGCATCAATGTCTCTACTGCTGATCCTAAAATCCCCGTCATCAGACAGTACCACATCACCGGATGCTTGCGCGCTCACGGTTCCGCTGCTGCTTAGGTCCACATCATCCACAAGTTTGATGGTCACGGATACCGGATCTCGCTGATCATGGACCCACTGGTCGGTTACCATATCTGAAATACCGTCACTGGTGTTTAAAATTGGAACACTGGTGGTGTCAAAAAAGGTCACCTCCTCCCACAGCGAGGTATCGGAAAAAATATCTTCAACAGAAATATCAATGGTGGCATCTTCACCAAGATATGTATACTGCCGGTATGTCACCTTAACCACATCCTCTGCCCCGGCCTGATTTAAAATCTGCTGTTCCGCCGTGGTCAGGGATGAAAAATTGGTTGGGTCAAGAATGGTGATCTCCTCACTGGCATTTCCAATACCGACAATGGTATCATCACTGCTTTCAACTGAAATCGTAATATCCGACCCCTTTATGTTGAGTGATTCATCATCTACATCCTGTGACTGATCGAACAGTTCACTGTGGGGCAAAATGACCTCCAGCAGATCCGGGGCCAGGGTGTACTGCATCTTTTCTATCAACTCGGCATTGCTGCCAAGACCTGCCTCTGCCAGGGCAGAATCCGAGAAACCCGAATCTGCAAGCTCGGAGGTGATGGCGCTGCTGTCCGGGATGTACCGCTCCAACACCCCATCCACAACAGAACCGTTCTGGACTTCAAGGGTGATGTCGGATGTGACCGATTCGATGGACGCCGTGGCCAGATCTGCGGTGGGAACGGAAAGCACCATATCTCCGTCGATCTCGGTGAGGGTGATGCTGCCCAAGGCATAGGCACTTAATGAGGAACTGTCCACATTGCCCATAATCAGGCCGCTGGTGCTGTTCAGGGAGATGGCATCCCCCTGGATCATCCCCATGGAGCTGATCTGGATGTTGTCAATGGTGTTGACGGTGACATCGCCATCGGTTTCGATACCTGCCACAATCAAGTTGTTGGTATCCTTGCCCTGGATTTGATTGATCTCAATATCCCCAGTGCCCAGGATGGTCAGTTTGCCGACGGTATCCTGTAGGTTGAGAACGATATCTCCGTCCGCTGCGATATCAGGAAGCTGTCCTGAGATGATCACATCCTCTGATATGGTCATGGCGTCGGCAGAGAGGGTGACAGGAATGATGGTGTTGGTATTTTCGACATCGGCAAAGGAGAGGTTTCCCCTCACCAGAAGTTCGTTATTGTAGTTGTTGATCTCGACCACAGGCATGCTACTGCCAGTGGTCGCACTGATGGCCACCTCGCTGTCCGCTCTCAAAGCATAGGTGTAAAAATCCTTTAGGCCACTTGTGGTGACGGTTTCCGTTATGTAGACTTTTTTAAAGCCCAGTGCACCCCGATGCTCGATGGAGTTCTTTTCAACCACCTTTTCACTGAGGGTGGCTTCCTCATATGTCACGGACAGAAGTACGGAGGTACTCAAGTTCAGATTGGTGGAGATGTCCATCACCTGGGACTCAATCAAAGGCTCGCTGTCCAGGTAATATTCATCAGACTCGACTGCCTGGGAATCCCCGGCCAGCCAGTCCATGCCAAATCGGCTGGCGTCTTCAAACAGCTCCCGGACCACACTGGTTTTTGCCTGGCCTTCGACCCAGACGCAATACCGGCCAATTTCAGGCTGATAATAGAGATCATCCAGCGCCCCCTCCGAGGTACGGGAGATTTCCCTGTAGGTGATGGTGGAAAGTGCTGATTCTCCGGCAATCTTGAGACGGGCTTCGGCAATCTGCATGCAGTCCGTGTCATCGCCACCCTTAAGCTCGTCAAATACGATCTTGTAATACTTGTAGGCGGCTGAGGCGGTAAAATAGACCTCGGCATCGGTATGCCGGTTGTCCGACAGGTTGGTATCGCCTTCGCCCACCAGTATCCAGGCGTTCGTATCCCATGAATATTCTGTATTGGAACCGTAAACCTGATAGTGAGACGGATCACGGTCGAAAGAGTCATTGGCAGTGGAAAGATCAAGCCCCTCCACCGAAGCACTTTGGTTCAGGGTCACAATAAACCCGCTGCCTGCACCTCCGCTATTTAAGTATTTATTGCCCAGACCGTCATTGACATTTTCCACACCTTCTCCGGCAGGGCTATCGCCTGGGGATGCGGTCAGGTCGGTTACACGTACATCATCGACAAACAGAAGACGGGCTTCGGCAATCTGCATGGCATCACCACCCTTGAGCTGGTCAAAAACAACCTTGTAATACTGGTAAGCAGTTGAAGCCTCAAAAGTGAGTTCAACATCGCTTTTCCGGTCATCAGACAAAGAGGTATTCCCTTCTGTCACCAGGAACCAGCCGCCTTCGCTATCATCGCCAAAAGAAAGTTCAGAATTGGAACCGTAAATCTGAAAATGGGAGGGATCCCGGTCGGCATTGTCATTGGCGGTTTGCAGATACAATCCATCGATAGATGCTGTCGTAGTCAAAGAGACAATCAGGCCGCTGCCGGCACCGTCTGCATTGAAATATTTGGTGTCCCGCCAGTCGTAGGCATTATCTGCTTCTTCGCCGGAGGGGCTGTTCTCCGAAGATCCGCTCACAGAGACGATCCGATCATCCAGCGTTCCCCGGCCGACCACATGCTCCACCGTGCCGTCGCTCACTATGTATTTGTCCCGTATAAGGGAGGTTGAATCGGTGACGGTGATGCTGCCCACACGGTTCTCGGACACATCAATGGTATCCAGGGCCAGATCGAATTCGCTTTGGTTATCGATGGCAACAGATGCATAACCGCTGGCCACCTTGAGTTCACCGTTTCCGGTGCTGACAATGGTGCCGGTCAGGTTGATCTCGCCCCCTTCAGCCTCAATGGGATCCAGCAGAATCATCCGACGATCATAATCAAAGTACCCGGTAACGGTCTGCGTATTATCGCCGCCAAAGACAACACCAGTAATGTCGGCGCTCAGGTTAACCGATTCTGTGGGATTGAACGCCTCAGTAAAGGTCAGATCAATGCTGTCATATCCACTTTGAACCAGGCCGTTGATGTTGATATAGTTGGCAACGATATTGATGGAGCCTGTGGCAAATATGGTGGAGGCATCCCCTGCATTGTTCATGGCCGCGACCAGTGTGCTGACGCTACTGTTATCATCGTCATAGCTTGCAAACTGGGTCGTCGAGCCGTCATTTAACGTCAGGCCGTACAGGGATGTAAAGTCAACATATTGGGTGGGATCACCACCGGTATTCTGCCAGTTCTCGCCACCGCTCAGGTTAAACACCCCGGCAGCGGAGATGGTCAGGATACCGGCCCGGACTTCACCGGTCACCTCGATGCTGCCATCATTGTTGGTAATGGTGAGAGCCCCGTCTTCATTGATGATCTTGCCCCGGACATAGATATCCTTGGATCCGTTGGAAAATTCCATATCTCCCAGAGAATAGTATTCATCAGGATAAGCGTCCTGGGTAATTGTGATGTTGCTTGCATTGCCGCTGTCCTCAGTTCCCAGAGCCTGACCGTTCACATAGGTGGTGCCGCCGTCAAGGCTTTCAAGATTGCCGTCAATAAGCATCACCCGGGTGGCGCTTTGAATTTCGATATTGGTGATTTCAAGGCTCATCGGCGTATTGTTGATGATATCGATCTTGGCATCGCCATGGGCAATCAGGCGGTCATTTTCAAAGGCACCCTGGACACCATCGGTATCGGACGTGCTGATGTAGATACCACCGCCTGAAGCGGTAATCGTTGGCATGCTGAAATAAAATTGATCAAATTCCGAAGCATTAGCGGCAATGGTGGACTTGCCGTCCGAATCGGTCATATCCTCTGCCAGCCCCATGTTCAGCAGCTTATCGTCGATCTGGTCAATCAGCGCCTGGTATCGGACCAATGCTTCCGTGTTTCCGGCGTGGTTATTCATCCACTCCATAATGGTTTCACGATCTTCGAGAAGCTGATAGGCGACATTGCCGTAAGCCAGCTGGGGAAGCGCCATATCCGTGGGTTTGATCACGTAAAAATCATCGCTGAACTCCAGGGCATACAGCATTCCCTGATCACTTTGGATAACATCCAGGGTCTGCCACCCATCGGAAAAATTCTCTGTCTCCAGGGTCTTCCAGTCGTCGGTGGAAAAATCCGCCGTGGTAACATCAATGGAGGTCTCCTCACCGGTGTATTCGTGCCAGATGCCGTCTGAGGCAATGATGATGATCGTATCTGATGTCCGCTCGTACCAGGTGCCGTTCGAAGCAATAACGATCTGTCCCTGACTGAACTCAAGGTCGGTTTCATTACCGGCAAGCGCATGATCCACGGTTACCGTTTTCCAAATATCCCCATCACTGTAATCCTGGTGTTCCAGAACCAGCTGACCTGCAGAGCCTGGATCCGCAAACCGGTAATATGCACCGGCATCACCGCCCTCAAAAGCACCGGCAACCCCCTCAATAATGGTTGTGTCGGAGATTGTCATGGTAAGCTCGTCTACCTCAAGAGCCGCATATTCATACTGCTGGGCCGCATCCAGGCCCAGGGCCGTTTTTTCAGCTTCGGTCAGATCGGTATTAATGCGGTTCACGGCAATCTGCCTGACCCCGTCAACCAGATAGGGCAGAATTTGAACCAGGGTCTGGTAGTTTATACCGGCTTCAATGGTGACATTATTGCCCATCATCACCTGATTATTCCGGGTGTCAGTGGCATCCCCTGTCGGGCTCATGGCGTAGGGAAGAAGGCTCAAGTTTACCACAATGCCCGATTTTTCGGCGCGGGTATCGTCTCCAAAGCCTGGTTCGGCAATCAGATCAACATCCCCGACAGCCCGAATGGATGTGCTTCCCTCAAGAGTGATGATATTGTTTTCAATGATGATCGCATCCGCTGTGGGGATCGTTAGCCCGAGCAGAGCCCCGGTGAACACATTGACCTGGGATTGTCCGGAAATGATATTGGATGCCCGATCCGTGCTTTTCCCAGCTAAAATATTGACATTCAGCCCCACAAGTTCGGCACTATCAAGGGTTATGGTGTTGTCGGTGTTCAGGTAACTATTTGCATTGGTACCGGTCGCACCATAGACGCTCAAGGTGTGCAGGTTTGCTGCACTGCGGACACTGGCATCGGTTCTGGTTCCTAAGGTCAAATCACCACTGAGATTGCGCAAACGTGCCCCAGTGACGGTAATGCTGGAAAGCAGATTGCTGTCAATATCCGAACCTGCCACCGACAATGAGTAGCCGGCAACACCGTCCACCCGGACGCGGTCGATGGCGGTGAGATCCACCAGGGCCTCCACGGTAAAGTCTCCGGTACTGCCATCGCTGGTTAAAACGGTTAGATCGCTACCGCTGCCGATGGTGATATCAGCGCCGAATCCGCTCGAATCTGTGCCGATGTCCACAACCGATCCGATCATGGTAGCCGTGCCTAAGCCACCTGATCCGGAGCGGATGGTATCCTCTCCAAGGGAATCAAATTTATCCTTGGTCGCTGTATTGTCGGCGTCAATGGCTATACTTTCAGCAGACACACTCACACCCTCGCCAATATTCACCTTGGCCTGGCTGGTCAGTGTGGTCGCTACGTAGGCCCCACTGCCGGCAAGCGTCCCCACTGCCAAATTCAAGGCAGATTGATCAAAATCCTGATTCCGCACTGCTGAAATTTCCAGAGTGCCTACATCCAGCTGGACCCCATCACCGATGGAGGTAACAGCATCCCCGGAGATCTCCAGGGTTGCATACGCACCGGACACCCCGGCGAACCATCCGCCACTGGCTGCCAGAGATTCCTGGAAAATTTTGTCTTGGGCGTAAGACCCGATGGTCATGGCGGCGGCTGTGATCGAAACATCATCGCCCAATCCGGCAAAAACAGATGATTCATCAACGCTTTTGACCATGGCCGCTCCCATGGCACCGCCAGAGCTGACACTGACCGAAGCCACATCGGCATCGGCCTCTTGATTCCCTGACGCCATTACGTCAACCTGGCCGTCGACATATATGTCGGCGCCGGAGATATAGGCATTGACCTCCGGTATCAGCGTATTACCGGCATACAAGCCGGATGCGGCCATAGCAATCAAGCCGAAACTTGCGGAAGCTGCGGTCACCCGGCTGTCGATTTCAGCGGCACTGTCAGCGATCACCTGTAGATCACCACCTGCCACCACTTTACTCAAACCTGTGATGCTGCCGTTAACCTCAAGCCCGGTGCTGTTGTCGATTCCGGCAGTAATTATGGTGTCGATCCGGTTATAAGCAATGGCGCCACCACCGGCAAACGATGCACTCAGAATTCCCCCGGAAGCCGCGATTGAGACGGCCGTGGAAGTCGAATCAATGGTCGCATCATCTTCAGCCAAAATCGTGACATCCCCTCCTGCCACCACCACAGCCCGATCCGCCAAGGCAATCACCTCATTGTCAATTTCGTTATAGGCCACAGAAATGCCCAGGGAAACAGATTTGGAAGTACTAATAAGAGCCATTAATGGCGAACCCAATGAAGCTGCCACGGATACCGCACTGACCACGGCATCGATATCGGCCAGATCACGGGCTTTGATCAGCACATCTCCGTCTATGTCGATTCCACTCTCACCGGTATTACGCAACACGGCCTGAACAAGGGATCCGATGCGATTGACAGCCAAAGCGCCAGCACCGCTGACGGCCACGGAGACGATACCTCGGGAGGCGGCCACAGATCCGGCAAATACCGTGGCATCGATGGTTTGAAGGTTGTCTGCGGAAATGATCAGATCAACCGAATCGGGCGCATTAATCATGGAGATCACAGATGACCCGTCCATAGTGGCACTAATCTCATTGGCATCTGCGCTTACCAACTGCTGCCAGTTTTCGGTGTCACTGTAATCCTGGGTCAAAAGCAGGTCATCGGAAATGCCGTCACCATCTGCATCTTCGCAGACAAGCGTCTCTTTACCGATATATTTATAGGTTTCACCGGCTCGGGCAGAGGCATCTGAGCCGAGCTGGATAATATCGCCGGTGATAATGGATGTGGGTTGATCCTCACTGGAAAGATACGTGACATCGCCATCATAGCGCTGTGGATCGTATCCAATATAATTGCGTGCCAGGGCAACACCAATGGAGGCGCCGACACCACCCAGCGCGCCCGACCCCACCCCGATGGAGGCACTTAGAACAAAGGCATCGATTGCTGACTCGGAGACGGCTGCCACGACAACATCTCCGGCCGCATCTATCCCGCTGTTGTCCACAACGGCCAGGGTATCGCTCAGGATAACATTCAGCGCCGAAGCGCCGGCTCCGCTCACACCAATGCCGATCATACCGACACCTGCGGCCAGGGACGCCGCCCATACCGAAGAGACAATGGAACCGCTGGAATCCGCTGTGACATAAACCTCGCCATTGGCTATCAGGTCTGTCGCGGCAATCGATGCCAACACCTGGGTGTCGATTTTGTTACGGGCCAGGGAGACGCCCAGGGAAAGGCTCTCTCCCGCAGCCGTGCCAAAGGCGACGGATATGGATGCGGCTCCGGCAAAGACGTTGATCCTGGAGTCGTCAACAGCGCTCACCTGCACGGATCCGGCCTCGACCAGGTTGTACCGGTCGGTATCTGTCATTGTCGTACCGATACCGGCATAGACCTCACTGGAGATCAGGTTTTCCGCCCAGACCCCGGAACCGCTTGCGGCCATGCTGTTACCGCTGCTGGCTGCCACTGCCGCAGAACAGGAGAGAACCATGGCATGAATGGACTGCTGGGCTTCGCTGTTCAGGGTCAGTGAGTCCTGGGCTGTAATCGTGCTGTCCAGAGCCATGGCACGGATGGTTGAAGTGCCATCCCCGTCCTGACCGATGAGGTTCCGGGCTATGGAGATCCCGATGGAGGCGGCGGTGCCGCTTCCACTGCCGGCACCAATGGCTGCAGAAGCCCCCACAACAGCTGCCGATATTTTGGAACTGCTGCGGGTATCCAGGATCACATCTGCGGCGCCGACAACGGTGCTGTTCGCAACAATGATATCGGTACTGCCCTGGATACTGTTCAGCGACATCGCTCCAGCCCCGCTTACAGCTGTGCCGGAGCCGCCCATGGTGGCCCCGATTGCTGCGGAAGCGGCTACGGATACGGCGGAGATGTTATTGCGGACAATCATGACATCATACCCATCATAAGAGAGCGCATAGGACGCACCATCGGCGGTGATCACATTCCAGCTTTTTCCGGTCTCGATCATGGCAACCGAAAGCGTCGGTTCGACCAGTTCCCAGCGATCGGTTTCTGAATAATCGGATTTGGAGAGATCAAGTTTCTGATTGTTTTTACCGATATACTCATAGGTGCAGCCAGCCACACCACCGCTGACATGATTGGCTGCAAGGCGCACGGTATCGCCCTTCTTCATCTTGGTGCCCACCTCGATATCCGACCACAGATCTCCATCGGTAAAATCGGCACTCAAAAGTTCAATGACCCCGCTCCCCCCTTTGTACTCAACCACCGTAATTCCGTCCACATCGTTACTGGCAACCAAATCTCCTGTATCGACCTGAACATTTTGCGTAAGCTTGCCGATGTTGACCACGTCTTCAAGTTTTTGCCACTTGTCTGTGGCGGCAGACAAGGTTTCCCAGGAATTCAGGGTCACCGCAACCTGAGTCGTGCCGGTATACTGGTATATTGAAGTTTTCCCGGCAATCTCCACCTGAAGATATGAATCAGCATTCACCTGGACAGTGCCGGACAACGGCAGCTTTTTGAGTGTCAGCGATTCCCATGTTGTCGTGTCGGTAAGATCGACCTCAAGAAGATTGACTGTTCCATAACTGCCTTTGTATTTAGCCAGCATTGAATACCCGGCAATATCAAAGACCACCAGATCTCCGTTGTTCAGATTTTCTGTGGGGATAACAACCTGGTGATCCCACTGGGTGACCATCTTTTCCCAGACATCGGTATCGGTGTATGTTGCTTCGCCAAGATCGACTTCACCGTCCTCCCCGAGATACCGATAAATGGTGTCCCCACTGTCCAGAGCCTCCAATATCAGGTTTCCCTGTTCCAGATCCTGTGTGCCGTCCTTGCTGGTAAAATCCCAATATTCACTGTCAACACTGGTATAGGTGGCATCATAGCGAAGGGTATCTGCTGTGGGCAGATTGATGCCGGCCTCTTCAAAAACCTCGGCCAGCGCCTCTGCCATATCCGCATCGGCAAATTCGGTGGCCAGTTCCCACCGGCCGGTATCACTGTAATCCTCGCTCCACAGCGCAATCTCCTCCTCGACATCCACCTCTTCCCAGTCATCATCGTCGGCAAATTCCACTGTGGTCAGATCAATACTCTGATCTTCGTCCACGTATTCATAAACTTTGCCCACAAGGTCAATGTCTTCGTGATTGTCCGCCACCCGGATAGTATCACCATTTGCAACATCATAGCTCCCTTCGTATGTGGTGTAGTCCACCGGCACACCGATAAAGCGGTAGATTTTTTCTGCCTCGCCGCCATAGGTATGAAGGGAATCCACTATAACCGTATAACCGGCCTTGACCGTAAAGGTATCGGTCTCCACCTCGTCCCAGTCGCTGCCGCTTGCAGTGAAATTCTCGCTGCCAAGATCTATGGTGCCGTCATCCCCGTCCCATTCAAAGATACGGCCATCGGTAAGACGCACCTTATCTCCGTCTTCAATATATGTGGTATCGTCGCTTTGCAGATAGTCCCACTCCTGATCCCCGCTGCTGTCATAGGTGGCTTTGGCACCTGTGTTTGCCAGAGCGTCCAGGCTTGTTATGGTAATTCCCTTCTCCTCCAGTGCAGACCATTCAACCGCCGGTGAGACCTTTTCCCCGCCGTCAACAGCGCCAAGATCGATATCCCCGGAAAGGGCGGTGAGGTAAACGTTTTCCACCTGGGTCAGGACATCCGAGTCAATGGAGTTTAAGGCCAGGCTCAACCCGACGGATATGGCACTGCTCGAACCGCTTCCGGCCATAGAGGCACCCACGGATGCGGCCCCTGCAACGGCCTGGATTGAAGAACGTCCCTCGGCATTGACGTAAATATCACCGGCAGAAACCAGGGGCCGATCCTCTTCACTGATGCCGTTATTCCCTTCAATCAGGGCATTGACACTGGTATAGATCCTGTTTTCCGCGTACACACCGGCAACACTCAGGGTGGTGCTACTTCCCCAGGAAACGGCAGTGGAGCCCGAGAGAATATCGGCCTCGATCAAGCTTTCACCGTCAGCCTCCAGGAGCAAGGTGTTGGCAATATCCGTTTCGGTATCTGTGAGGCGGGCACGGGTCTCGGATACGGCCGGGGTATAACTCACCAGGTTCCACTGGGTCTCATCCGAATAATTTTGGGAACTCAGATTAATCCCGTTTTCACTCTCCTTGAGAGTCTCCCCGATATATTCGTACACCTCAACCCCGAGCATTCCGGTATCGTAAAGCACTTTGGTGCCGGTGGTCAGGGTCTTTACGTCATCATCACTGGCTTTTTTGTCATAGGAGACATTGACCGCATTGGCGCCGATGATATTGCGGGCCATGGACGCACCAATGGAAAATGCCCGGCCCCCGGTTCCACCGACAGAGACAGCGGCAGAGACACTTCGCAGATCCGCCGTGATGTTGGAGGTATCCTGTGCGGTGACCACAAGGTTGCCCACATCATCTGAATCCGCACTCAAAGTTGTCAGGGAAACATGCTCGGCAAAAACATCTGTGTTGCCGCTGATGCGGTTGAAGGAGATGGTTCCGGCACCGGAAACTGCTGGCCCGCCGGTGAATGATGCGGAAACCGCCACTGCGGTGGCGGTGCCGTCTGCGTCAATGAGCGACGATCTGGTGCCTGTGACGGTAATATTCCCGGTCTCGGCAGTGATCAAGGCACGGCTATTGTCAGAATCACCCACAATACCGGCATCGAGATTTGTGGTGATATCGTTGCGGCTCAGGCTTAAGCCCACGGAAACCGCCTTGCTGCTCTTTGCCTTGGAGGAGACGGCCATACTGATGGCACTGGCCGCAACCTGGGCATTGATCCGGTCACTGGATTCCCCTGAAACCAGAATACTGCCCCCCGCAGTGATGGGAAGGGCATTGGTAATCAATGCGCTCACCTCAGCGGCAATCTTATTCATGGCAATCACCGGTGCAACGGAGATGGTCGTTTTGGCATCTGTACTATCACCAGAACTGACATCCAGAGCCAAGGCACTGTTTTTGATCTGTGCGTCGATACCACCGTCCCACTCCGCAGTAACACCCAGGCTGCCGGCAAGGGTCATGCCGGTGCTGTCAATCCAGGACAGGGTGCCTGGTATATCATCGGTCGCATCAAGGGTATCAAGACCAAGTAGGGCATCTGTAGCATTGGTCAGCAAATTCTGGGGTTCATAGCCGATAGTGTTAAAGGCTAGGGCAACCCCCACAGAGGTACTGGCACTGGTGGTGCTGCTGAGTTCGGCATTAATACACGCCAGATTTTTCGCTCTGACATTGACATCACCTGCTGCCGAATTTCCGGCCCTGGCAGTGACCTCGTTGTTTTCCATCCATGCGTGGGTATTGCCCAATATGGTGTTGGTGGCAATGGTGACGTTCACCCCGGTAGAAATTGCCGAAACCGTGCTGCTATCGGTTGCGCCAATTCTGGCGTTCTGGTTGGCCAAAAGTTCGATATCACCGGTCACATCAAGGGTTTGATTGCGGATATAGGCTTCCACATCGCTGCGCACATCATTTCTGACCACCAAACCACCCACTGCGGAACCGCTGTTCTCCGATTCGGAAAGCGAATCCAGCACAGCCAATCCCAGATCACTCAGGGCCCCTTCCAGACAGTACCAGCGGCTCTCATCCTCGTAATCTTCATAGGCCAGATCTGTGATATCCTTGCTGCCGATATAGATGTAGGTCATGCCGGCATCACCCAGGATACGATGCCACAGGTCAGTATCCGTATAGTCTTGTTCATCGAAGTCGACATCTTCAAGCGTATCGCTGCCGATATACTCATACATGGAACCGGCCACACCGCCACCAACACCATCGGTCAGCAGAATTCTCTGGCCAGTACTGACCCCTGTGGGCCGGTCAAACTGATCGTAATCAGTTTCATCGAGCCGGATGCGGTCACCTGCATATACCATCTGAATTCCGGAGCGATCTGTATAGTTGATGCCGATATAGTTCATAACCGATTTTACGACGAGGCTGAGTTCATTTTCACCCTCTGCAATGATGGCGGACAGGTTCACATCGGAGTTGATTTTATTGTTGTCAACGGCGTTGACATTCAGATCTCCTGCCAGGGTCGTCACCATCTTTTCACTGCTGCTGTCGATATATGCGCTGGTATCGCTGCTTGCCATGTTGCTGGAGAGGACAAATCCGGCACTGGTTCCGTTTGCGCTGGCACCACTTTCCACAGATGCCAGATCAGAGGTGGTCTCGTTGGATACCTCGGAGTTGATATAGGTATCCGAAGTTGCCGTGACATCCACCCCCCCTGCGCTGTTGACATCGGTATCCTGAATGTACGCCTTGGTGGTTACCGCATCTTCGTCACCGATCTCTGTTCCGACCAGGGCATCGATGGTGGAGAACAGAACGTTCTGAGCCTGCCAGCCCACCGTATTAAAGGCCAGGGTCACCCCGACGGCCAGGCCGTTGGAGGTGACAGCACTTGCGTTCTGTGCATCGATATAGGCATCGTCCACGGCTATGACCGTTACATCACCCAAGGTGGTATCGATACTTGAATCTTCTATAAAAGCGATGGCTTCGCTGAGTACCAGGTTGGTGGCAATCACACCGCCCACGGCAAGCCCCCCACCGGAGCTGGTTCCGCTGGTGTCCGCAACAGCCTCGGCAGTTGCGTCCAGGGAGGCCTTGATCACGGCCTCGTCCTTGGCGGTGACCAAAACCGTACCCGCATCCACATCCGCTCTGAGGATATAGGCCCGGGCTGATCCACGGACATCGTTACGCACCACAACACCGCCCATGGAGAGGGCGCTGCCATCCGCTTCCGTCTCGGCTTCATCCTCAAGTCCGCCATCATCGCCGGCCGGATCAAAAGAGCTGTCCTGAATCTGCACATTCTCGATATCGTTATTTTCAAGGTCACCGTCAAAACCGATGACCCAGCCCTGTCCACCTTCGACGCTGGTCGCCGCACGAACCACCACCGTAAGGCCGGTTTCACTGAGCTGTTGGGTGGTTGTCTCTGTATCCTCAGAGTCCTCTGTGTCCTCAGATTCTTCTACACTCTCAGAACCCTCCGAATCTTCGGTGTCGCTTATCGCTCCCCGTGCTTCAGTCAGAGCCGTTGTGATGGTGTCAGCATCAGCATCCAAAGCAATGGTGCCGGCAATGTATTCAACCCCGTCAACGACCACCTGCAGATCAAAGGAAGCCGCATCATCCCCCAGTTCAGCCGGATCAAACTGATATTGCGGGTCGTCGGCCCCTTGCCCGTCAGTCACACTCTGACTGGTGAAAGTGATGCCGGAAGAAGCGTTCACGCAGCGGATCAGGCTGATATCCTGATGGCCAAGATCACCGGAAAACATGACCTGGTAGGTTCCGTCCTCATTGACATACACCCTGACCGTATCTTCACCAAAGGTTTCCTGAAGGGCTGCTTCCAGTAGCTTAGCCTGATCATCGGCGGTTGCCTCGGCAAATCCGTACGTCACGGTTTTAGCGCTCAATAGCAGTTGCCCTTCGGAGCTGTCATCCGGCATGACTTCGATTTCACCCACATCTTTTGCAGCGGCATCATTGACGTACAGGATATCAAATCCGTAACTGTTTACTGAATCTGAGTTAAAGGAGACCTTGACATTGTCTTCACCGACCAGGGTTTCCAGAGCCGTCTGTAGATAATAGGAGTTGTCATTCATGGCCGCACTGATCTGACGAGCGGCGCTGCTGGTCTGGTTTATGGAAACAAGGTCATCGTCGCAAGTTACAGTGATGTTAGTTTCAATAATGTCACTTGCAAAACGGATAAGAAAACTTTCTGCATCGTCCGGAGAGCCCTGGGCATCATAGCTGACACTCACATCATCAGTACCGATGTCGGTAAAGCTCTCAAATGCCACTTTAATCGCTTCTGCCATGGCGTCGGTATCGGCAGTAAAAGCAATGGCAGCAGAGGTCTGCCCAAAGGCTGTGACAGTAAAACTGCCGTCCAGATCAGTATCCTCGGGATATAGTGTGGTTTGCAGGGATGCCACATTCTGTCCGGCATAAGCTGGGCCGTCAAAGCTGACAACCCAGGAGCCTGCTACGCCTGAAACAGTCACGCTTCCATAGTCAATGTCGGCAAGGGCTATATTCAGGGCGGACTGAACCGTTGCTGCATCCGCTAAAAAGTCCAGTTCAGCAGTGGTATAGGTGATGCTGTCATAGGTAAAGGAGAGGGTAAAGGTGCCCCCCAAGCAGGTTAAACTCACCTCTTGTTTCTCACCTGTGCCGTCGCTGCCCTGGGTTTTGACAACAGTAGACACATTGCCGCTTCTCAAATGATTTGTGACCGTCAAATTATCGATGCTCTGCCCTGCAAGATCGTTTACAAAGTAAATGTTGTAGCGGTGGCTACCTGAAGAATTTGTGTCAAATTTAACCTTAATATTGGAAAGATCTGTGTCCAGAATTTCAGCAAAGGCATGGGCAATATTGGTCTGGTTGGCAAGGGTCATACTCCCCTTAAACTTAACCGTGGCAGTGTTTCCTCCAATGGTCAGGTCATAGGTGCCGGTAGACTTGTAAGGCGATGAAAAAATGAGGGATTGTACTTCGCTGGTTCCGGTTTTAGCTGCCGTAATGGTGGAGATCGAGCCAAACACTGGTGCAGGCAGGGCGATAACTGCATCCTCGGAGATATCCAGGGCATAGGTTGTGGTGGCATTGCTTGGTGAAATAAATGAGACATCACTTTTTTCACCGTCCAGGCTTAGAACATAGGTCATTTCCTGGGCCTGGTCACCCGTTTCAACGCTGGTCAAACTGTACCCAAGGTTAGAGCCGCTGACATAGTTGGCATTAAGGGTGCCTGCGGCAGCAATCTTGTCGGCCAGGGTATCGGCAAATTTTATCAAGTACATCTGGTCGGTAATATCGGTCTGGGTAACACTGACAGTAATGCCGCCGATGGAATAAGAGCCATATCCGGCAGATACGGCGCGTCCGGTAATGTCCAGAAACGAGGCTAAGGATTCGGCAATATAGCGCCCCTGGATCTCGGGGTCAGCTTGATACAAGGCATCATCGGTCAGTTCGTTCGTGCCATCGGAAAAATAAAATTGAAAAATATCGCCTTTGGCAGCACTGTTTTCGGTGTCGTCAACGATGTTCAGCGTATATTCCATTACCGTATCCGACACGATAAAAGAGTTTAGTTGAACCTGGGGCTGAACCATCAGCTGCTGCACTGCATTCTGCGAATCATCCTGGTTCAGGATTGCAATGGAGGCTGTCTCCTCTTCACCAATGGCAAGAGCCAAGGTCGGATCCGATGGCGCATCTGCCGAAAAGCTTATGGAGAGTTGCTGCACCTCAGACACCCCATCCTCACCGGTACTTATCTGGGTCAAATCCGACCACCCGGCAGGGGTGGCGGATTCATCATCGGTGGTGTCATCGGTGGTGCCGTCTGTATCTGTCGTGTTGTCAGATTCATCATCGGTGGTGCTGTCTGTATCCGTATCACTGTCGGATTCGGTGATATTGAGCAGAGAGTTATACCCACCGGTGAGGGTGTCTTTATCAATGATACCTAAATCAATCCCTGGAATTTCAAGCTCAATAATACCTTCCTCGGAGTCGTCGAAAAATATCTGGGCCAGGCCCTGTACAGATTCGGGTAGAATGTCCAGCAGATCAATATTGAGATAGCTGTTCCCTTGGTCATCCGTGGCAACCGACATGCTGGAAAGACCTGTCATTTCCGTGGCCAGGCTGCTCAGGGAGATGGTTTCGTCAAGCGCCTTGTCAACTGAGGTTGGAATTCCCATCAAGCTCAGGATTCCTGCATACCCAGTAAAGTCATCAAGGGAAAAACGGATATCCCCGGTGATGGTCGGATCGTAAACATGGATTTCAGAGGGGAGAAACTCAAGTTTCTCTAAAAACGGATCAATGATTGCCAGGAACTGATCCACGAAGTGATTCATGTAATCACTGAACGCTTCTTTGGTCAGTTCCAGGGTGACGGCGTCATCCCAGTAGCCATCTTCTGCGGATGCTTCAGTTCCCAAATTCAGTAACACATCCAGATTCAGCTCCGCTAAATCCACATCCAATGCGGCAAGTTCAGGATCAATAAAATCGGAAAAAGTGTCCGGAATATCCACTGTCAAGGTGGTGGCAGGATCCAATATCAGCGGGTGGTCAAACAGGGTGACCATCACCTGCGGAAGGGTCACGTTTATGGTTTGGGGAAGAAAGTCCAGACTGTCTATTTCCACATCCTCTCCAAAATAGAGGGTGACACCGAACTCGGGTGTCATGGGATCAAAATCGAACTCCAGCAGGGAGGGCAGGTTGAGCACATCAAGCACTGTGGCATCTTCCCAACCGACATTCACCCGGACGCCATACGCAATTTCCTCGCCGTCCTGTTCCCAGGTACCCAGTTGATGCTCATACTCATAATAGGGCATGGTTTGAAAAATCGCAATGGCATCATCCCAGTAACCTTCATAGGAAGCACCCGTGTCCCGACCCAGTAATGTATCCAGGTCCAGGACTCCCAGGTCCACTTCAAGTGTGCCCAGGTCAGATTTGATATACTCGGAATAGTCGTCAGGGATTGTGACCGTTATGGTGGTATCGAGATCAATGTCCAGGGGCGTGTTAAACAGGGTGACCAGGACCGAGGGCAGAGTTACGGCGATGGCCTCGGGAAGAAATTGGAGGCTGTCAATTTCTACATCGTCGCCAAAATACAATGAGGCACCAAACGAGGGATCCAGCAGCAAATCAGGCTCGAACATCATATCGAACACACTAACATCTTCCCAGCCGAAATTGACCCGGATACCGTAATCAATCTCCTCTCCGTTCTCGTCCTCTCCAATGGAACCCAGCAGATCATTCAGAGAATACGCATACTCGTAATAGGGCATGGTCTGCAAAATCGAGATGGCATCATCCCAATACCCATCCTCCCGGGACGTTTCCGTTTCCCAGCCCATGAGCGCATCCAGGTTGATTTCCCCCAGATCCAGATCAATGGCATCCAAATAAGGATCAACATAGTTGGAAAGCGTATCGGGAACGGTGAGGGTCACCGTGGTGGCAGGATCAATTCTCACCGGCGTTCCGAACAGGGTGACCAGAACCTCGGGCAATTCAACGTTGATAGCTTCAGGAAGAAATTGGAGACTGTCAATTTCCACATCTTCACCCAAATAGAGCGCGACATCGAACTCGGGATCAAGGATATCACCATTGAAAATCGCATCAAACAGGGTCATCTCTTCCCATCCAAAACCAATCCGGATGCCGTAATCAATCTCCTCGCCGTCTTCGTCCTGTCCAATGGAGCCTAGCAGATCATACAGGGAGTGCTCGTACTCGTAATAGGGCATGGTCTGGAAAATTGTGATGGCATCATCCCAGTAGCCTTCTTCCGTGGAGGCATCGCTTCCCATGCTCAACAACTGATCCAGGTTGAGCTCCCCCAAGTCGACATCCATTGAGGCAAGATCCGGATCGATAAAGTCAGATAAATTGTCAGGGACGGTAAGGCTCACTATGCTCTCTAAATCGATTCGAATGGGCGTATCAAACAGGGTGATCAGAACATCGGGAAGCTCTACATTGATGACTTCGGGAAGAATGGCCAGATCGTCTATTTCCACATCCTCGCCAAAATAGAGCACCACATTAAATTCAGGGTTCAACAGATCCAGATCTTCATTGAACATGGAATCGTAGTTGAACACCTCGCTGAACGTTTGATTTTCCCAGCCAAAGGTAACATGAAGACCGTACTCGATCTCCTCGCCGCCATGCTCTATGTTGCCCAGGACATAGTCGTACTCGTAATAGGGCAGCGCAGGATCAGGAATATCAAGCTCCAGAACAAATTCGGGCATGGTAAAATTGAAATCCCCCAGACTGATACTCGGAACCTGGAATATCCAGCCCAAGGCGTCTTCAATCTCGGTGACAGAACCGTCCACAGCATCCGATCTTCCAGAGATAAAATCCATAAAGGACATTTCATCCCATCCGGTGCCCACGGAAAACCCCACATCGTAATCCTCACCCTCAATGGTAACGGTCGTCAACTCGACATCGGCCTCATAATAGGGCATCTGGGCCTGCTCGAGCAGGGCCAGGAATTCGGCAATCTGTGCTGTCGGAGGAATCAGCTCATACCAGTAACCGGTATCACTGTAGTCTTGCAGGCTCAAATCAAAAACGATGCTCTCTTTGCCCATATACCGGTAAACAACACCGGTGTCACCGCCTGCTTCATGGATATCGTCCACTTTGACCTGGCTGCCGAAGTTGATCTCCTGTTCCCCGTCACTACTGACAAAATCAACCTGAAAATAGTCTTCTGAGTCCGTCTCCTCGGATGCTTCCCCGGAAGTTGCGGCAATCATAGTATCTGCTTTTATATTGGGAGCGTCATCGGCTGAGACAATCAGGTCACCGCCGGCAGAAACCTGAATTCGCATATCGGCCGGAGCGATAATAAAGGCTTCGGCATCCGTACTGATCATGTTGGTACCAAGAACCATGGCGGCTGCCGCACTGTCCGAACTTGCCTCATTGCTGGTCGTAGCCTCGATACTCCCTGAGACATTGCCCATCACCGTCAAATCCCCGCCTGCGGTAAGGGCGCTATTTTCGGAAAACGCCTGCACCGCTGTCGGTTGCTCGGTACCGATGGAGGTACCCAGCAGGGCATCGATCCCCAGAGCACACAGATTATTAGGCTGCCAGCCAACAGTGTTAAAGGCCAGGGTCACCCCCACGGCAGGTCCACTTGAAGCAGTGGCAGTTGCAGTATTTTCCGCACTCAACTGTGCCCGGTTATCCCCGTATATCTCGATGTCTCCACCGGCATTGACAGGGCTGTCGATCACGGCGGCTGTGGCATTGTTCACAAGGGTGTTGGTGGCAATCAAAGCGTTGACAGCCACGCCGGCTGCACCCCCTTCAGCGTCGTCCGTGGTAACGTTTCCCGACAAGGTGGCTGCAATCTTTGCAGAATCCACGGCCATGACATTGACATCGTCACTGGCTGTAATCTGTAGCCGATCCACCAGCGCATGGACATCGCTTATGACAACGTTTCTGGCCACTACACCGCCCACGGCAGCGCCACCGGAACTTGTGGCTGTCATCTGAATGTCGGATTGAATACAGGCGGCATCAGCAGCGGTAACGGTCACATCTTTTCCGGCAGTCACCACCATCACTGCATCACCTTCAGTCTCATTCTCTTCATAGGGACTGAGTCGGGAAATGGCCAGCGAACTGATCATGTTTCCGGCAAGGACAAAGGATGCCGCAGCGGACGCTGAGCTGGACGCGGCCTCATTGCTGATGGTGGAACGGATCAAGGCGGAAGACGATTCCTCAGACGCATCAAAGGCTCCCGCAGAAACGGTTACCGAGCCTTTGGCCTGCAGGGTCGTTGCCGCCACTTCGGCTGTGGTGGATGCCGGGGCTTCATCGCCTATGGAGGTACCTAAAAGGGTATCGATAGTACTGGTGAAAATATTTTGAGCCTCCCAGCCAATGGTATTAAAGGCCAGGACAACGCCCACTGCATTGCCGTCAGACTCTATGACAGCACTATTGTCGGCTGTTATCGCAGCCACGCTGTCCACAGCCACCGTGATATCCCCGTCCGATGTCATCGCACTTCTGAAAATTCGGGCACGGGTATCTCCCAATATCATGTTGGTTACGATCAACCCGTTGGCAGCCAAAGAAAGACTGGCACCGTCCGCCTCTCCAGAAGACGTCACCGTTCCCGAAGCCGTTGCGTCGATGGTCGAAGCACTCACGGCTTTCAAAGAGAGGTCATCGCCACTGTCCAAAACCGTATCGTAAACCGTTGCAAGCAGGTCTCCACGGATATCGTTGCGGGCCACAAGACCGCCCACTGCAACTCCACCGCTACTGGACGAAGTCAAACTGATATTTGAACAGATCTCCCTGCTGTCTTCGGCCAGAATCTCCATGGCTCCCCCGGCCGTGATCAGCATATCACCCTGGTCGTCGTCATCCGCAGCTCTCACCAGAACCCGTATTCGCGAACTGATCAGGTTGCTGGAGAGGATAATACCTGCAGCCGCACCGGCTGCCGTACTGATGACCTCGTTGACGATGGTGGATGTAATAGATGAACTGTTGACGCCTGTGACACTTAAATCCCCTTCCGCCTTAAGATTACTGTTGTAAACAAGGGTCTGCACAGCTGCCGCCTGCTCATTGCCGATGGCGGTGCCCAGAAGAGCATCAATGGTGTTAAACAGCAGGTTCTGGGGTTCCCAGCCAATGGTGTTGAACGCCAGAATCGCGCCGACGGCAGTGCCAGCCGATGACAGGGTTGCCGTATTGTCAGCAGAGATCAAAGAGGCATTACGCGATAAAACCTGCATATCGCCGCCCGCTGTGATCTCGCTGTCAAGTACCATAGCACGGACATCACTGAGAATGGCATTGGTGGCGATGAGCGCATTTACCGCCATGGACGTTGCACCGCTATCACTCTCCCCGTCTTCGGAAGCGGAGGTGACGTTGCCGGACAGTGTGGCTGTGATGGTGGCTGATCCCCGGGCCATCACAGAGACATCCCCTCCCACATCAATATTGACCTCATCCAGCAGGGTGGTGACGGCACTGCGCACATCATTGCGGGCAACAATTCCACCCACCGCAGGTCCACCGCCACTTGCGGCGGTCATCGTTATGGCGGCTTCGATCCCAGCCGTATCACTGGCCTTGATTTCAAGGTTCCCACCAATGTTGCGAAGGTTGCTATCCGTAAGCGTGGCAGGCATAAACAGAACATCGGCATGGGAGCTGATCATGTTGCTGGCCAGAACAAAGCTGACAGCAGCACTGTCACCACTGGTTGACGCATCATTAATGATCTCAGATGTGATCTCCGGCACCTGAATGGCATTCATGACCATATCGCCGCCCACAGCCAGATTGGTGCCATCCACCCTGGCCAGGACGGATGTGGGCTGTTCGTCACCGATCTCGCTACCGATCAGGGCATCAAGGGCTCCGTAGAGGACATTTTGTGCCTGCCAGCCAATGGTGTTAAAGGCCAGGGTTGCGCCGACACTGACACCGGAACCCGAGGTGGTTGCCGTGTTGAGGGCGTTGATAAGCGCATTGTTCCGGGCGCTCAGGGTAAAATCATCATTAATGGTGAGTGTGCCCTCATTTATCACCGCATCTACCGAACTTAATATCAGGTTACTTGCCACCAGTGCATTGGCGGCAATAGCGGTGGAATCACCTGTGACCGAATCCGGAGTGGACTCATCATCTGCCGGCTCATCATCTGCCAGTTCTTCATCAGCTGGTTCTTCATCCACCTCTTCGGCGCTATCTATGGCATTGTCCACCTCTTCATCAACACCGGGGGCGTCTTCCTGGGCATCCGCATCTGCATCCGCTTCAGGTTCCCCGGTGACTTCATCGGACGGCTCGGAAGCACTGACGTTACCGGTCAATTCAGCGCTGATTTTCGTGGTGGACAAGGATGACAAGACCAGACCACTTTCACCTGTCAGCACGAAGTCATCTATGAGCGCCAACACCTCGTTTCTCACATCGTTGCGCACTGCAATGGCCCCGGCAGCAACCCGGGTGCCGCCTTTTGACTCGGAAATTGCCGACATTTTCACTTCGGCTGTAATGATGGCATCATCCGTGGCGGAAACAGTCACGTCACCTCCGGCGATAATGGTGGCAAGATCACCACCCTCTTCATCCGATCCAGTAATATAAGACTGAGTATTGCTGCGGATTCGGTTGCTTGCCAGCACCATTGCTGCGGCAGCTGTCAAATGACTTGTCTCTATAGCTGTGGATACTTCTGCTGCATTTTCGATCTCGCTGTTCACTGCAATGGTATCCACCGCACTCACTATGACATTTCCCTTCGAGGAGACCGTGCCTTCGGAAATATAGGCCAGGGTCTCCAACGGCAGAGAGGTAAACCCGACATCTGTACCGATCAAACTGTTCAATGTGGCAGCTGCCATGTTGCCCATATCCCAGCCAACCGCATTAAAGGCCAGACTAAGACCAACTGCGCCACCAGAAGAGGCATCATTGACACTGCTTCCAGCTTTGCTTGTTGTCGACATAGAAGTATCATTTTGAGCCTCCACCAGAACACTGCCGTCGCTGGTGGTGACGGTCGCATCATCAACAACTGATACTGTTGTTCCAGTGAGCTGGTTCCAGGCAAATGTCCCCCCCATGGACAAAGCGACGGTGGCAGCTTCATCGGTTTCTCCCCCGACAACAGCCAGGGAACCGGTATCGGAACTGACGGCCATGCAGGAAAGGGCCAGAACATTTAAAGTGCCACTGTTGATGGTGCTGCCTGTCACACTGGCTTCTACATTTCGATCCAGGGTATTACTGGCAGAAGCAATGCCGATCTGCACATTATCAAGAAACGGCACCTCTGCAGAAAAATCATTACTGCTGGCCGCAAATGTGGCCCGGTCTTCGGCCAGGATATCCACATCCCCTTGGGAATCCACTGTCGTGTCCACAACAAGGGCACTGGTTTCGGCTGTGGAACGGATGCGTGATATTTTACCGCTGGAGGTATATGTGTTGTCATTAAGGGCATAGACCTGTAAAGCCGCTACATCCAGGTCTGCATTCCAGCTCGCAGCAAGTACGTTTTCATCCACTGTTATGGACTGCACCCCCACCAGTTGCGAGGTTACACTGCCACTGACCCCGCCCTCTTCGGCGTTGGCACTGGCTGCGCTGATCTGAACCCTGCCGGTGGCGGCTCCATCTGAACCGGACAAGCTGACCCCGGTCGTTTCGTCACCGAGAATGGCCGAGGTATTTCGGAGGATATCAATATCAGTGATCCCCTCCTCAAAATTACCGGACAGGGAGTCAATGTCGTCATCTGAAGGTGACAGATCCACAGAAATATCGTTCAAATCCACCGCCTCAATCAAGAGATCCACAGCATCATCTGTTTCTGTCATAACCTCTGACGGTGTTATTTCAAGGATTGCACCGCCGTCCACCTGGGCGAGGGTGGTCTGGGTCAGATCAATACTCACAAATCCAAGATTGTTTGCGGAGTTGACCTTGATGGCTGTTTCGTTTACCGCACGCAGGGTCAGGCTTTCGCCTGAGATCACTGCAGATGACCCGATGTACGCTGTGGCATCCAGATTAAGGCTTAAGCTCTCTATGCCTATCGCTGCTGAAGATGATACCGTAACATCGATATCCATCAATGCTTCCAGAATGACATCCCCTCCGGCTGCAATTGTCCCTTCAATCTGCAGGAGCGCTGATTGGCCAATGTCACTGAACAGGGCCGTCACTCCAAGGGTTCCAGATCGGGTTTCGGTCAATTCAGTGGTTGCATGAAGCACCACGTTGGCGGTTGTGGTCACCTCCTCACCGGAATAGAGCCCAATGGTTTCCGCATCAACCAGCAATGTGGTGTCCCCCAGGTCAAGGGTATCCAGAATTACTTGGTCAGTGCCGTCTCCGCCGGTCAGACCCAGAATACCGATCGGGTTTTTAAAAACCAGATCATAAATAGATTCACCACTCAGGCGAAGGCGTCCGTCGTCATCCTGGCTTAAAGTAACCTCATCGTCTGCAGCCCCGAAATCCAGAATTAAATTGGACAGCGTTGTGTTCAATTCCAACAGGCTATCTTTGGTTGCCCAGCTTAAATTGGAATCCTGATCTGCCCCCTCTCCGGAACGACTGATCTCCAATGTGGTGGCTGCTTCAGAAACGGTGGAAAGATCGTATGCTTGAAACGTTAAATTCTCAGCGACAAGAGCCATGTTATCCACAGCAAACGGATTCTCGAAATCAGGGCTTTCCTGCTGAATCATAGGCTCTGCAGATAAAAGTACCCGATCTTCTAATTTTTCTACGGCAATCCTGTTATGGTTTAACAGTGACTGGTGAAATTTTTGGCTGGAATCACGATATTTTTTATTCATATTATCCACCATTTTTAAAGTTAAAAATGTTTTGAATTCAGAGGGATTTTTAAAAATTTACAGGTACAAACCTGGTGTTTCCTGCTCAGGCAAACGGTAAAACGCTGTCCAGCCAGTCATCACTCTGCATAATCATCTGCCGCCTGGCTGAGGCGCCTTTTTCAAATATTTTTTGAGCTTTGAGCACCAGTCCGGGAATTAAAAAACGCGCTGCAATCGGAAAGACTTTTTGTATCAGCCGATAACGGCGCAAGCTGGATACAGAAATATTTTGCCGGAATAAGGTCTCTTGTAAAGAAACAACCATAAAAACACTTCCTGGATCTCCCTGCCTTCCGCAGCGCCCGGCCAACTGCCGGTCAATTCGCTTGGAGTTATTGCATTCAGCAATGATAACATGCAAGCCACCTATAGACAGAGATGTTTTATCCAGAACAATATCCGTACCGCGTCCGGCCATATTGGTAGCAATGGTGATCCTCCCGCTCTGCCCGGCACCGGCAATAATGGTTGCTTCCATGGCATGTTGTTTGGCGTTAAGCACATCAAATGTCAACCCTTTGGCCTCCAATACAGAAGAGAGCGTTTCACTTGCAATAATGGTGCGTACGCCAATCAAAACCGGACGGCCTATAAGATGAAGGCGTAACACCTCTTCGGCGATTACCGACCATTTCTCCATTTCGGTAGCAGTTATTTTTGGCTTTATCGTTTTTATTCTGCGGGGTCGATGGGTTGGTATCCGAATCACGCTCAATCCATAGATCCGCCACAGTTCAGCAGCAGCTTCCATGGCCGTTCCCGTAGATCCCGAAAGACGGCTAAAACGGCGGAAAAAGGTCTGAAAACTCATCTGCCCCATAGATACATTGGGATTGGTCAACGGGACGTTCTGAAAAGCCTCTATTGCCTGGTGCAAACCGGATGACAAACTTCGTTCCGGGGTCATTCTACCGGTAAACTCATCCAATAACACAACCTTGTCTTCCCGTAGAATGTACTGTTTACCTTCCTGCATAAAAATGCGTGCCGTCAAGGCTTGACGCAAAAGTTCCTGCCGACGGATCTCATTGCACCAGGCCGGTGGCAGCTTCCAGGCTATGGCGGCCATGAAAAAATTTGCACTATCTGACAGATGAATCTGCCTTGTACGCTGGTCTACTGTATAGTCAACCCCGTCGGTCAGGCGATTTGCCACCTCACCGGCCCAGGAAACCGCCTCATGAAATCCGGCAAAAGGTTGATGCGCAGATAGGATCAGGGGGGTTACCGCCTCATCAATCAAAATACTGTCCGCCTCGTCAATAATGGCCGTATGCAGCCCTCTTGTCAGTACTATCCGGCTGGGACCCATCTGTTCTTCGCCGTTTAGCCAACAATTAAGCTGCTCCTGATTTTCACCACCGCCGTCCAGGATAGTCAGTTGATCTCTTAAGTAATCGGCCAGCAGGGTTTTTGCTGTTACATAAACGATATCAGACACATAAGAAACTTGTCTCTCTTGGGGTGCGGACTCACCTTCTGCGCTGCTGACGGAAAGTTGACACGCGGCATACAAAGGCTGCATGGCCTTGGCGTCCCGGGTTGTCAAATAATCATTGACACTGATGATATGGCATGGCCGGCCACTCCAACCAGCCAAAACCGCAGCCAATGCAATGGTCAGGGTTTTTCCTTCACCGGTTGCCATTTCCGCAAGCCTTCCTTGATGTATGGCTAAAGCCCCCATAAACTGTACGGTATAGGGCCTTAAACCCAGGATGCGGAAAGCCAGTTCACCGATAAGCGCCAATGCCTGTAGCAAATGAGTTCCGCCGCCAGCAGGATTACGATGAAGTATGGATTTACTTTGGATCACATGCGTTTCAAGCGCCCCATGGTCAAGCTCCGACAACCCAGTACAGATCCGGGTACAGATCCTGGACTCCTTCAACAGCGCATTGCCAAGTGCCGGCCGTCGGTGCCACCGGCCCTGCAATCTATGAAACCAAGCGTCCACTCCCAGAGGCAGGTTGCAAGGTTCCAGCAGCTCAAAACGCTTCATACTCGAAATCTCCTTTGCAAAAACTGACGAATATTTCTTTCCCACTGTATGAACAGGGGGGTGGCACTCAAAGTGAGGCGCATCACCCCCAGCCGCCCGTGGATCATCAGTGCCCGGTGATTTTCTTTTTCTGGTAAAACCGCCTGAATACGGAAAAAAGGTTCTGTAGCAGTCACCCCTCCAGGATCGCTTAAATCAACCGCAATATCTCCTCCCCCGGCCATTCCTAAAGCCGGTGAGGGTAAAATTCCGTTTTCATGGGGAATAATATTGATTTCCAGGGCAACCAGGTTGACTTGCTCCTCCCCATCCAGACGAATTTCAGCCTTCCGGATTGTGTCTTTAAACAGATGGGTGCCGACTTGCGGTAATATGCCGATAAACCGCCAGGAACCCGGCTGAACAATATTTCCCATGAAGCCTCCCCGGGGAACCCAACGACCATGGGCCGCAACATCGGCATCTATACACCAAATCCCCTCTATAGGGGCTTTTATCACTAGGGATGCTAGTTGACGGTTAATCTCATGGATTCGACTCTCAATAATCAAGCGCTGTTCTAACAAAGGCGAATAGTCGGCAACGGCCTTGCTCACGGAGAGTAGCATCCGGGACTCTATCTGCTGCCGCTGATGCTGCAAAACAGTCAGTTCCATGGAGAGCTGTTTATTTTCCAAACGAATAAGGGCAGATCCTTTGGTAACCAAAATGCCAGGCTGAACCAGAATTTGTTCGACACTCCCTGCCACCTCACTGCGCAACGAACGAAACTGTGTTGCCTCAAGAACGCCGCTGACACGAACTCGGTCAGGGATCGGTATAAAACCGATCCCTACGACGAATAAGATAACTAATACGAATGAAATACACAGGGCTTTGCCCCGCTCTTGTTGCAGTTGAGGACTGAAAAAAACAAACCGAAAAAGCTTGATCAGTGGGAAGAATAAGGTTGTAATTGCCAAAATCCAGGCAAACGCCAGCCCGATATCCAGATATTGCCCTGCAATAAAAAAAGCAATAGTTACCATCATGCTAATCCAGTAGCATATACTACAGATAGCATATATCGGCAAAATGATAACTTCCCTACGGCTACAGGCGGAGGCCCTGGCATGTTTCATCTGAAAAAGAAACCGTTGTCCCAGATACCGTAGCTGTTCTCTGGAACGCTGGAAAAGATTGGGAACCTCCAATAGATCAATCAGAATGTAATACCCGTCAAACCGGATGAGTGGATTGATATTAAATATAAACGTAGAGATACTGGCGGCAAAAATAACATTGTACGCCAATGCGTTCATTGCCCCGGGTGCCGTGTTCACCCAGATCAGCGCAGCGACCGCAGCAACCGCCAGCTCAGCGAACAAACCGGCCAGTCCAACGAACATCCGTTGCCGGCGGCTGCGAAACCCCCAGGCGCTGGTTGCGTCAACAAAGGGCAGCGGTGTGAATAAAAGCAGGATCACTCCCATGGCGTGAACCTCGCCACCATAGTATTTGCAAACGGCGGCATGACCTATCTCGTGGATCAATTTGGCAATGATAAACCCTACGTACAATAGTATCAGATTATCAGGTGCCAAGATTCCAGCGCTTTGATTGAACAGCGTATCATACCGGGAGATAAGGCTGAGCCCCCCTGCGGCAAGAAGCATTAAATAGAGTGTAATTCCGCCCCATCCAAATGCCAAGCGAATAACCGGCAAGATTTTTTGCAACATATTATCAGGATTGATCAGCGGAATTCGAATGGCCAAGAATCCCATGAAAAGGGATTGTCGCTCCTGCTGCTTCCGTTTTGTGTACCGCTCAAAGATACTTGCGTCAGTTCCGGTTCGATCATACTGGAGAAGATTGGATAAGTTCAACTGCCCGAGCAGTTGAACCACCTCTTCCTGGGTTAAAGCCAGTTCCGGTTCCGCAGCAATGGTCTTTTGCCATGCCTGCTCAATGGTACATCCCATGGACATGCGACAGATGAATTTATACGCATCCGGAGAGATACGGAACCAGTCACTGCCGAGGGTGTCACTCAGTACGATCCACAGTTGATTTTGAAACACCTGACGTTGGGCCTGGACACTGTTACGTAAGGCAGCCTTCACACTGGACACCCTGTGCCATGCATCACTGAAAATACGATTTTGAGGATCGAAAGGGTTTAAATCCATAAAAGCCTCCTCAAAAACCGGATGGTTCTATGGGTCAGCACCCAGATCAAGCGCCGTTTACCCACGTCTATTTTCGCGGTCCCCCCCATACCGGGACGCCACCAAGTCTGCTCTGCTATCATCAATTTCCCGCGTCCAAGAAAAACACTATGATTTTCCCGCTGCACCGCAACAGGATCCACCCGCTCAACGGTTAAGATAAAATGCTGATCCGGACGTCCCACAAAGGCCACTTCGCCTGTCAACCCATCTTTGATCTCATGCACATCTTTTTGATCAATTTCAAGCTCCAGATAAATCGCATGGGTCTGAGCCAGTTTGAGCAATAAATCCCCCTTGCGAACCGGGGAACCAAGATTTTTTTTCAGTTCTCCTTCAACAACGATTCCTGCATAGGGCGCCCGGATTTGAGCATGGGCCAATTTATAGCGAACCAGTTCAAGACGGGCCCGGGATTGCCGTTGTCGCGCCAGAGCAATCTGCATCTCCGCAAGCTGTCGGGTTGCATTGGCCTTTTCCGCTTCACGCGCAAATCTGGCAATTTCTGCAGAGGCAATGGAGGCTTCCTGTTCTAAATCCCGGTTATCCAGTTCAACCATAAGCTGACCCGCCTCAACACGATCTCCGATTTCAACCTGCACCCGCTGTAGGTATCCGTCAAAAGGAGCAGGCACAAACAGCAGGTCACGACTTCGTAAAGTAGCGCCGACTTCGACCCGGTACTCCCAAGGCACATAGATCAGAGCCACTGTAATAATGAGTATAAGCACACTTACTAACTTTACCAATGAATGGGTGGGCCCCAAAAAATGATCGGCTCCATGGCGAATTTTACCCAGCAGACGCGCCCCGAACCATCGGTCTTTTAGATAGGAATCTTGCAAATGATGGGCACACGTCCTGGCAATCAACGAAAGTTCCCACAGCTTGGATGAGGTCAGTGCCAATTTTTCCTTGTGCTCAATAAAAAGGACTCCAATGATCGAATCCCCAGAACTGATGGGAACGGAAATAGCTGCGCCGTCTCCATGATTCATCACATAGGATTCATGGGCATTGTTAACACAATGTGTATCCAACTTACCCGGAAATCCCACCACATTTTCCTGATCCAGGGCCTCTTCCATGGCGTTTACCATGGCCTGGGAAGCTTTGGTTTTACGATCAAATTTTTCAATATGACTGATGGACACAAGATCTATATAGTGCCCCTTGACCCATCCCAAGGCTACCCGGGTACAAGAATACCGAACCGCTAATTCGCAGCAAAGATCAAATGCGATCCGAAAAAAATTATTTTTTGAATTGAGACGAACGCTTAACTCAAGAAGTTCATAAAGATTCTGTGCCCCCCTCTCTTGAATATCCGCCGGCATTCGTTTTCTGCCGATATACTGTCCAGGTAATGCAGCAGTCATTTGCGCAAGTGAACGGACATATACAGGCAGATGTGTGATCTGTTCAGCCCAGGATAAAAACAGGATCAAAATTGCATCCGGTTTTTTGGGGTCTGGAGAAACCCCAAGCTTTATCCCTAAAAATGCCATTTCCTGCCCGGAATTATGCTCGGGATCAACCGGATAAAATATGATGCCCTCCTGCATGGTACGGCTGGCAAGATCAAACAGAATCCGGGCCTGGCTGCCGGCAGATAGAGAATCCGGCGGTGACTGAAACACTGCCTGCCAGGCGACCCTGTTACCGCCGAGCAAAAAAACAAGCCGATCGGCACCAAAGGCTGAGCGCACCGTATTTAGATACACCGGCCAGAAATCTTCTTCTATGCCGTTAAATTGGTGCAGGGTGTGTAAGTTGTTATCGAATTGATTATCTATATCCATAGTTTAAGGAAGCACCACCTGACCGGCAACTCCCGGCCGCACTGAAGCATCTGCATTTTCAAATTCAGCAATAAATTCAACCAATCCGCTGGCAGAATCGGTCACCGGAGAGACAAAGACAACCAGTGCATCGCGCACAAAAGCAGTGTCATGCAGTCCAACTTTTATTTTGATCTTCTGTCCTTTCCGCAATTGCTGCTCTCCTGATTCAGGGAAAGTACCGATAAAACGTACCCGACTGACATTTACCACCTCTATAACCGGTTCGTTGGGTGCAATGCTTTCTCCAATATGGATCATAACCCGGCTAACGATTCCATCAATCGGAGATCTCATATGACATTTATCATAGGCATTACGTGCCAATTCCAACTCGACTTTTTCCAACTTTTTTGCCATCACCAATGCATTTTTTTCCGCAATCACAGCCTGTAATGCAAGCGTTTCATCTTCGGCCACCTTGCGGGAGACAGCTTCTGATTCCAGAAGTTTTTCAACGGCAGCCACCTGCTTTTCCAGGGTATTTTGGCGTTCCTGGAGTGCCTGCAAACGGACATTGTCCGCAACAATCAATTTATTGCGTTTGACGTCAAGCCGCTCTTTGGCGCAATCCAGATAAAGCAAAAGATCATTTTTTTTAACCCGTGTTCCTTCTCTAACCTTAATCCCTTCCACCCTTCCACCAACCGTCATGCTCAGTTTGGTGAACTCAATAGCCTGGGTGATACCCGGGGCCAACGGCTGGGCATATCCGTACCCTGCAAAAGCGAATAGCTCTGCCAGCATCAGTGCAAAAAGGAAAAAGCCACCAAACAGATACTGAATTATCATTGAAACTGCTCCATAACCGTACCTTGGGCAGCCGCTAAAAGTGCTTGAGTTTTCGCATAAGCTGCCCGCTGTTCTATGACCATAAACCTGGCATCAATATAGCGATCTTCTAAAAACAAAACATCACGTACACTGAGTCGTCCGGCATGTAATTGGTCAATGCCCATGTCAATCCTGCTTTTTTCACGCTCCACCACTTTGCGCCAGTGCTGCCAGCGTCTATCTGCGTTCATAAGCGCATTGAGAATTGTGTCCACATCGCCTGCCACAGCAACCTTAAGCGCTCTTAACTCAAGCCTTGCCTGCTGTTCCCGGATTTTTGCGGTTGTGACATCAGCGTTTTTCATTTTATTGCCGTCTAATGCAACCCCCACAGATATACCGATGTTCCAGCTAGGATACTTCCCCATGCCACTTTCAAATGCTTCCCACAGATCATAGTCCAAACCGGTGTAACCATAACTGCCGACTAAATCAACCCTGGGCAATGCCTGATTTTTTGCAAAACCAACCTGCTCATTTTCCTGTTTTACCATGATATTTTTTGACTTGACGTCTGCCCGGTTCTCTAAAGCCGTTTTAAAACAATCCACAAATTCCGGAAGACTGGCAATCATTACAGGTAATTCATCAACCGCCCGCAAAAGTTCGACAGATGTGTCCCAATCCCATGCAAATAAAATTTGCAACTGATTACTTTTTTCACGTTGAGCCTGCAAATCTTCAGTCAGGGCAGCTTTGAATCTGCTTAAAGAGTTTTCTACATCCCAAACGTCTGACCTGGAAAGGCGTCCATTAGCCTGGAGTTTTTTAACCACCCCAAGTAACTTCTGGGTTTTTGCAATTTTTTCCCGGGACAATATCACTTTATGCTGGGCCAGCCGCAAGTCATAATAATTTATAATCGCTTTAGTGACCACAATGGATTCCGTGGCAAGGGCGTCCAATTTTGATGATTCAACACTAAGAGATGCAACACGCAGACGAGTCCGATTAAATTTGGTACCGGCGTCTCGAAGCAACGGCTGTGTCAACTCAAGAGAATAAAAGGTTTTATAATTATCAGACTCCGTTGAATTGAGACTTCGCATTGTACTGGTAATGAATTTAGATCCAGTCACTTTTGCTTCAAGTTTGGTTCCCGTTACAAACGCCTTGCTCACGGATAGGAAAAGATCCGTTGAATCTTTTTTGTAAATCTTTGTATCATTTTGAATCATTTCTTCTTCAATGTCATTCTGGTCTTCGGTATGTGCCATTCCCAAAGAAAAACTCAGTTGAGGCTCAAACTCCCCTTCAGCCCTCTGGATATTCTTTGCTGCCAGATCTTTCTCCAAACGCTTTGACCTTATCGTAATATTTTTGTCCATCAGCATGGCCACCATATCCTTAATCGTCAAGTCCGTTATGGATATGGTAGCCTGTTCCATGTCGTCTTCCAGTTTTGGCATACTACCCTGTTGAGCAGAGTCGTTTCCATAGACAACTTCTACGTTCACGACAAACACTATCAAAAACAACAGTAACGGCAGATGCGCTCTTGTACTCTCATTCGTCATAGCTCACCCTTATCCCATCGATTTTTATCAAAAAAAAGATAAGGCATCCTTCATGTCAACTTAAAAACACCTTACTTAGTATCAATTCAGCACGAGGTTATGTGAAACGCACTATAGTTTTTTTGGCATCGTTCATATTAACGCAAAAGCAGTTTACATTTTTTTCAAATTTTTAACCATGATTAAAAATTATCAAGGTAAATCCTTCAGCAAATGAAGACTGCCAAAAATTGAAACAATTTGTTTTATCAGACCTTTGGAAAGTTGAACTTATTTTTTTTACTTGTCTTTTTTCAGCCTGAGCAGTCGCTCAATCTGAGATAAAGAAAAAAGCTGCGCATAAAAGGCTGGCAGATATCCTTTTTTCCTGAGTTCAAGAAATTTGGCATCACTAAATTTCTTCAACCGCTCTTCGTTTAAAACATAACAGCCAGTCAGATTTCGTATAGCACCGTCATTGCCACCCCCAATCCGCATGTTGAGTGGCGCAAATAGATTATTTTCACTTAAATATTTTATAAATTCCAGAGTAATCCGATCGAGTTGCTGCAATTCACCGAGATACCGTTTGACATTTTCAATCATTTCGGTTGGTTCACCTGTTTCATCAAAGATGTCCATGCCATCCGTATCGTTGAGAAGGTCACTGGATTCATCCACACAGACCACATAGCGATCTTCTTCGGAATCATTTCCTTTTGCCAACGCAAAAGGGTACCGACGAATGACTGCCGGAATGTAATTGGTATTCCAGGCACCATCTTCAGATAAAAATAAATTTTCGCCAGCTTCCAATCCAAGCAGCACTACCGGGCGAAAGGTATCCTCTTTAGTATCTTCTATAAAAACCAATGGATAATTAGACGATGCGCGTGCAAACTCATGCATCGTTACATAAGCCATATTAATTTTTTCCGTAAATTTAAAATTTTTGACGGGAAGTACTTTTTTCTTGCCATGACGATCTTTGTTCACCGGTACCATTTCTTTAAACATAATCACCTCATTTGTAAATTATTGTTCAGTTGCAAAAAAATAATTGATATTAAAAAAACCCGATCAAGGTATAGTCTTTTTTTGATTTATTGGATATTATATATATAAATATTAAAACAATTAGAACTATTAGAACTATCAATATTCACAGTAAAAGTCAACAAATAGTTGTTGTCAGGAAAATTGAAATTACGAATTCCTTGAGCTTTCGAAAGATAAATCTATTTTAATATCAATGACTTAGAATATGTAACAT
>Ga0307987_1000110_pt1 | contig 48937 bp, 38 predicted proteins | sample EllFjometagen181_FD_203157 | JGI IMG/M metagenome (GOLD analysis project Ga0307987, IMG submission 203157) | Marine microbial communities from Ellis Fjord, Antarctic Ocean - #181 | ecosystem: Environmental > Aquatic > Marine > Unclassified | place: Southern Ocean | collected 2014-10-08 | reverse complement strand
AATCAAAGGGCTTGACGCTGTCATTATCGGCACGGCTTTTCTTAAGAAGATGGAACAGGGAACGACGGAAGTTTTGGCTTTTCTTGATGAAATTACTCCTGCGCTGAAAATGTAGACAAACAATTTTGATAAACTCGTAAAAAAGGTTATATGGCTAAGTCAAAAAATTCGATAATCAAGGCGCAGCGCTTTTTTGCGAGTGATGCCATACATGTAGTATGCTTAAGCGAGTAAAACAACGCTGCAACGCAGTAGATCGGATTTTTTATGACGCCATCAATTTTGAATCTTTCATTTGATTTATCCGTGGGAATGACCCATAATCCATTTTTGCCTGGAATAATGATGCGATCATTTTTTTTGTTATATGCAGCGCCAACTGTTAAATGCCTGTTGAAAATTAATAAGACTTGCCATAGCCAATTTGGGAAAAATCTGTTTTTTTAAATGGAGAACTGAAATGAGTCACACATGGAATCTGTCCAAACAATATACCAGAATCAAGCTTTGTGAATTTGAAACATTGGACGCCGCCTACGAAGCAAGTTTTATTGGAGCTGATTTTTTAGGTTTTCATATCTTCAGTGATCAGGATTATTTGGGCAAAGCGGATAAATTTCAAGAAATTTTTCGATTCTTGCCGCAAACCACCGACAAAACGTTGCTGACCGATTTAAATTTTGATGAGTTATTTAAAATACTTTCTATGATTGAGATTGACGCCATTCAATTGTATAATGATTGTTCCATAAAAGATATTTTGTTGTTCAAAGAGAAGTTTAAGCGTGTCAAGATTATCAAAGTGATGTCCGAAAAATCCGGGGAAAACTTTACGGATGATGACGATGAATTCATTCGATATTATGACGATCTTGTCGATGCGTTTCTGCTGGACAGTTTTCGCGTCGGCGGCACAGGCGTCACCGGAAATTGGACTCATTGTTCGCAGATCGTTAAAAAATGTCAATCTCCGGTTTTTTTGGCTGGCGGTCTTACCGCAGAAAATGTCTCCCAGGCCATTCGAATCGTCAAACCGTTTGGAGTGGACGTCGAAAATGGCGTCAGCAGCAGACTTGGCGATCAGCGACGAGTTAAAAATATGATGAAATGCCGATTGTTTATTGAAAGAGTCAGAGAAGTTGACTGGAAAATCAAACAAAATATACCATCTTTTTACAGTTAAGAAAATGCCCTGGTCATTTTTAGAGTATAATTTTAAAAAAAATGCTTGACAAAATTTGGGAGATATGAATATTTTGCCGCAACATTGCAAATGGCTCATGCGGCCATTTTTTTAAAAAAAAGAACGCCAAAAAAAATTAAACAAAAAATTTAAGTAAAAAAATAACAGGAACTTTATTTCATGCGCAACGCAAACCAGGTCGGACAGAAAATTTATTTTAGGTATTTTTTTTATTTTTTCAATACCGACCCGCCTGAGTTGCGCTAACGTAAAATTTTAAAAAGCAATCAAAGCCGCGGTCGGATTATCTGCCCGCGGCTTTTTTTTTTGGTTTTTCAGGAAAAAATAGCGGGCGGCCGCCTTCGGTTTTGAAATGCGACGGGAGAGCAAGAGCATGACCATCATCGGAAAAAAAATAAGGTTGGAGCGGCTGGTGAATCGAAGCACCGGCAAAACAGTCATTGTCCCCATGGATCATGGCATTTCCACGGGTCCCATTGACGGACTTTATGACATGAAAGAGGCGATTCACGCGGTGGCCCAAGGAGGCGCCAACGCCATTGTCGAGCACAAGGGCCTTGTGGGGGAAGGGCATCGAAGGAAAGGCAGAGACATCGGGCTGTTTGTCCATTTGTCCGCCTCCACCAATCTGTCGCCGAATCCCTGCGCCAAAACCCTGGTTTGCACGGTTGAAGAGGCGATCAAGCTGGGCGCCGACGGCGTCTCCATCCATGTGAATCTGGGAAATGGACAGGAGAAGGAGATGCTCAATGATTTCGGGAGAATCACGTATGAGGCCCGTGTCTGGGGAATGCCGTTGCTGGCCATGATTTATCCCAGGGGAGAGAAAATAAAAGACGAATACGATCCGGCCGCCATCCGCCATGCCGCGCGTCTGGGAGGGGAGATGGGAGCGGATATTGTCAAGGTTTCCTACACCGGTTCTGTGGACACATTCAAGGACGTGGTTCGGGGATGTTCCATTCCAGTGGTGATTGCCGGGGGCGCCCGGATGAATTCCGACCGGGAGATTTTAGAGATGGTCAAAGGCTCCATCGACGCCGGAGGGTCCGGGGTCTCCATCGGGCGCAATGTGTTTCAGCATGCCAATCCCCGGAAAATGGTGGAGGCGATTTGCGCCATTGTCCATGACGGGGTCGATGTGGATGGCGGGTTGGAGATTCTCGCCGGGTAATGGCCGCGGCGATGCGACACAGATGGTTTAAAGTCAGAGAGAAAAAAAATGAAAAAAATATGGGCCAAGGCCGATCCTTGGAATAAAGATATTGTCACCGCCGCTCTTGAAGGCGGGGCTCATGGCGTTCTGGTCCCAAAAGGGCGCTCTCCGGAAGTCAAAGAGCTCGGGAAAATTCAAACCATATCCGAAGACGGCGATCTGAAGCTGGGAACGGACGTGGTCTGGTTCACCATGACGAGCGGGGCCGACGAAGATGAGCTGGCCGCGCTGGCCAAACAGAGACAGGTGATTGTCCAAAGTTCCGACTGGACGATCATTCCGTTGGAAAATTTAATCGCAAAAAAAGTCAATGTCATTGCTCGGATCACGTCTCTTGCCGAGGCGGAAGTCGCCTTTGGGATACTTGAAAAAGGGGTGGATCATGTTCTGTTTGATTCCCCGGACCTGGCGGAATTGAAAAAAACCCTGGCCTGGATTCAATCTCAGGGAACGGTCATTGATCTTCAAGAGGCGGAAATAGAGGAGGTCCGGCCTGTGGGCATGGGGGATCGGGTCTGCGTGGACACCTGCGCCCACATGGAGTCGGGTCAAGGGATTCTGGTTGGAAACAGCAGCTCCGCGCTGTTTCTGGTTCACGCGGAGACGGCGGTCAATCCATACGTGGCGCCCCGTCCGTTCCGGGTCAACGCCGGGGCCGTGCATTCGTACATCCGAACGCCCGACGGAAAAACCCGGTATCTTTCGGAACTGGTCTCTGGAGACCCCATTTTGATCACGGACCAGACCGGGATGTCGTCTCCGGGGGTGGCGGGGCGCTTGAAGATTGAAAAGCGCCCGTTGCTTCTGGTCACGGCCACCGCCTGCGGGAAAAAAATCTCCGTCATTCTTCAAAACGCGGAGACCGTCCGCCTCGCCGATCCAGACGGGAATTTAGCGTCGGTGGTCGATTTGAAAAAAGGGGACAAGGTTCTTGTGGCCATAGAAGAGGCGGGCCGCCATTTTGGCCTTAAAATTAAAGAGACGATTGTTGAAAAATGAATACGACTGCCAAACCGATGGAAAAACAGATTCAGAACTTTCGCGAGCAGATTGACGCCATTGACGGGGATATCCTTGAGTTGATCAATCAAAGACTGACATGCGCCGGAAAAATTGGCGACCTCAAGGAGATGGGGGGCCGACGCGTCATGGATGGCGCCCGTGAAATCAAAGTCATTGAGAACCTGGTCTCGCGGAATAACGGCCCCATACGGATTCCCGCGCTCAGGCATATTTTTTATGAAATCATTTCGGCGTCGCGCCAGATTCAAAATCCGTTGTCTGTGGCCTATCTGGGACCGGAGGCGACCTTCACACACATCGCGGCCATGAAACATTTTGGAAGATCCGTCTGTTTCACATCTCAGCCCACCATTCAGGATGTGTTTGACGAGGTGGAAAAAGGGGCCGCCGGGTATGGCGTCGTCCCCGTTGAAAACTCCATTGAGGGCGCGGTGAACAACACCCTGGATCTGTTTTTTGATTCGGATTTGAAAATATGCGCCGAGACCTGTCAACAGATTTCCCATGATCTGCTGTCGGCGGGCGATGATATCCGCGACATCAAAACCATCTATTCACACCCCCAGGCCTTTGCCCAGTGCCGTCGATGGCTTCGGCTCCATCTGCCGGAGGCGGGCCTTCGGGAATGCGCCAGCACGGCCCTGGCGGCTCAAACCGCCGGGGGAACGCCCGGATCAGCCGCCATTGCAAGGAGCGAGGCCGCCCACATGTATGGATTGAAAGTCGTGGCGTCGCAAATTGAGGATTTTTCCAGAAACATCACCCGGTTTTTGGTCATCGGCCATGAAGAGATGAAGCCGACCGGCAAAGACCGGACCTCCATCATGTTTGTCGCCCCCCATGTTCCCGGCGCGTTGCATCGGGCGCTGGAGCCTCTGGCCAAAGGCGGCCTCAACATGCTTAAACTGGAGTCGAGGCCCACCCGGCGCGGCGCGTGGCGCTATGCCTTTTTTGTTGACATTGAAGGCCATCATCAGGACGGCCACATCAAAAAGGCGATGGAAGAGATGGGAGAAATATGTCAACACATCCGATGCCTGGGAAGCTATCCTCGAATCATGGATTAGACAAAACACCCGAGTACTTGGACCCGAGTCATGGACCCAAGTCATGAATTAGACAAAACAACGGACGGCGATCATATGATAGAAATCAAACCTGTGGACGTTTTAAAAAAATCGGAGATGACGGTTCGGGTTCCCGGATCAAAAAGCCACACCCACCGGGCGCTCATCGCCTCGGCTCTGTCCGATGGAATCTGCCGGATCAAAAATGGTCTGGACAGCGAAGACATTGGCCATACCAAGGCGTGTCTGCGCCAATTTGGAGTCGGGATTGAGGAGGATGGGGACGGGGTGACGGTTCATGGGACCGGGGGGGCGTGGCGTCGGGTGGATGATCCCATATACCTTGGAAACTCCGGCACATCCATCCGTTTGCTCGCCGGGGCTGCGGCCATTGGAACCGGGAAATACATTTTCGACGGAAACCATCGAATGCGCCGGCGACCGATTCAACCCCTGGTGGACTCCCTGCGTCAGGCGGGGGTCATGGCCCGTTGTCTTAACGGCGACGGATGCCCCCCGGTTGAGATCCAGGGCCGCCGAATCAAGGGGGGACGGGTCGACGCGGATGGTCGGTTGAGCAGCCAATTTATCTCATCGCTCTGTTTGATCGCGCCATTCACAGATCGCGGGCTGGATATTCGCGTGATGTCCGGGCTGGTGTCGCGACCCTATCTGGACATGACCATTGATACGTTGCGTCGGTTCGGCATTGAAACCCGCCGGTCAGGGTATCGGCGCTTTCATATTCCCGGAAAACAGAATTACCGGCCCGGCGATCATGTTGTGGAGCCGGATTGTTCCCAGGCCAGCTATTTCTGGGCGGCGGGCGCCATCACCGGCGCCCGGGTCACGGCGCTGGGAACCGGAAAAGAGACCATGCAAGGAGATGTGAAAATCGTTGAGCTGATGAGACGCATGGGATGCCGGGTCGATTATGGGAATGACGGCATATCGGTTCAGGGGGGGGAGTTGACCGGAATTGACGCGGACATGGGGGATATGCCGGATGTGGCGCCCACCCTGGCCGTGGTCGCCGCCTTTGCCCAGGGAAAAACAACCCTGCGCAATGTCGCTCATTTGAAAGCAAAAGAGAGCGACCGCCTGGAGGCGACCGCCGCTGAACTGAGAAAAATGGGGATTTCGGCCAATGCGGGAGACGACTGTCTGACCATTTGCGGGGGCTCTCCAAAGGGGGCTGAGATCGAAACCTACGACGATCATCGCATGGCCATGAGTTTTGGGGTGGCGGGTCTGCGTGTTCCCGGAATGCGAATTTTAAATGAAATGTGCGTCTCCAAGTCGTTCCCCCATTTCTGGACGACGTTGCATTCAATGGCAAGGGATTAAGGGGACAAGGGAGGTTTGACACATGCCTGGAAACAGCTTTGGAACATTTTTTCGAATCACCACATGGGGAGAGTCGCATGGAAAGGGCGTGGGCGTGGTCATTGACGGATGCCCCCCGAACATCCTTCTGGATGAGGAGACCATACAGGTCATGCTGGACCGGAGGCGGCCGGGGCGATGCGTGGCCAGCACCCCTCGCCGGGAACCGGATCGGGCCGTGATCATGTCCGGGGTCTTTGAAAAAAAAACCACCGGCGCCCCCATCATGATCATGGTTTCCAATGAGGACGCCGATCCCGCCGCCTACGCGCCTTATGCGGATCTGTATCGTCCGGGACATGGCGATTTCACCTGGCGCGCCAAGTACGGGATCAGGGACTGGCGGGGCGGGGGCCGGGCATCGGCCCGGGAGACTGTGGCGCGGGTGGCCGCCGGCGCGGTGGCCCAGCGCCTTTTGGAACAGGAAAAAATAGAGGTCTTGGCCTATACCATTCAGTTGGGAAATATCCGGGCCGATCAACGGGACTTGAGCGAGGTTCGTCAAAATTCGTTTTTATGCCCGGACCCGGTGGCGGCCAAAAGGATGCGTTCCCTGGTGGAGCGGACGAAAAAAGAGGGGGATTCTCTGGGGGGGGTGGTGGAGACGCTGATCAAAAACGCGCCGGTGGGCCTGGGAGACCCGGTCTTTGACAAGCTGGACGCGGATCTGGCAAAGGCCATGATGAGCATCGGGGCGGTGAAAGGGGTGGAAATCGGCGCGGGATTCAGCGCGGCGGCCATGCCCGGATCAGAGCATAATGACCCCATCACGCCCCAGGGTTTTTCCACAAACAACGCCGGGGGCATATTGGGGGGGATTTCAAATGGCGAGGATATTTTGCTGCGGGTGGCTGTGAAACCGATTCCGTCCATTGAAAAAGCGCAGCGGACCATCGATATTTCAGGGAACCCCCAATCCATATCGGCGACCGGACGCCACGACGTCTCGGCCATACCCCGAATAAATGTGGTTTGCGAAGCCATGACATGCCTGACTTTGGCGGATCATCTCCTTAGACAACGGGCCATCTCATGACCCCTGAGCGCATCGGCATCATTGGCGGAACCGGCCAGATGGGGCGTTGGTTTCAACGTTTTTTTGTCGGTTTGGGGCATTCGGTCCTGATCGCGGGGCGAAAAACAGAGCTGAGTTATCGGGAATTGGCGCGGCAAAGCGATGTCGTTATTTTCAGCGCGCCATTGAGCGCCGCCATTTCCATTGTGGAGACGATCGGCCCGGAGATGAAAAAGACTCAGGCGCTGATGGATATCTGCTCCCAGAAAGAAGAGATTGTCGGCCGCATGGAGCGATGCACAACCGCCCAGGTTTTGGGAACCCATCCTCTGTTTGGGCCGTCCATGGATTCAATCGTCGGACAAAACGTGGTCTTTTGCCCGGCCAGGGGAGAGGCGTGGGCCCGCCGTTTTCAAGAGATGCTGGAAGAAAATGGCGCCGTCGTCACGGAAATGTCCCCCCAGGCCCATGACAAACAGATGGCCGTGATTCAGGGACTGACCCATTTTACGACGGTGGTCATGGGTCGAACCCTTCAAAAAATGAACCTGTCGTCCGAATCCCTCCTGCCGCTTTCAACCCCGCTTTTTCGTGTGCAACTGGATTTCATCGGCCGTCTTTTTGGACAGGATCTCGAATTGTACGCGGATCTCATCGGCAAAAATCCATACCTCAAAGAGGTGGCGGGAATCTGGATGGAATCCATCCATGAGGGCCTGGATATTCTGGCGCCGCCCGATCCGGTGAAAATAACGGCGGATAAAGAGGCAAGCGTGGCCTGGCTTGAGGATATCCGGGGTTTTTTTGGCCGGTTTTGTCAAGAGGGAATGGAGGAAAGCGACCGGCTTTTAAACCGGCTTTTCTCGCATCCGCCCCACCTCCGAAAACGGTGATTCCACCAACGCCCGTCTGTTCCCCTCCCCTGACTTCAATGGATATTCATTCAGGGCTCGCTGAAAAATGACGGGCCATTTTGGAGGCGGATTCATCCGTCCTGACTTATCATATATGGATGGTCATGTATGGATGGTCATGTATGGATGGTCATGTATGGATGGGGTATAAAAATCCGGCGCCATCTGCATCACTTATTTCTATTCACTTCCTTAACCCTTACAAATTGTAAATTATTATTGAGCGAACCCTAAAATGATTCTGATTCTGATTTAGTCTTAGACCTGAAAATAATCAAATAGGGTTGCTTTTTTTTATGCTTTGGGGTAGAAAACATGCAAATTGGAAAAGAAAGGTCGATAAAAACGATGATGAGGTTTTTTAAAAAAGTGAATGGTTTCAGATAGAATGCGCCATGCCATCACGGAATATCACTGAAATGAACGCTGAAAGCCTCGTGGCCGGGCCAAACGGTCTGTGGGTGTAAACAGAGCAAATTTTAGATAAGGAGACACATGATGAGTCTGGACGGAAAAAAAATATCCGCCTCCGGCGGGCTGGTAAAAACCCGGTCATTCGGCAAGGTCAGATGCCATAATCCCAGCTGCATGGGGCGACTTGAGCCGAAATCCGGAGATAAAAGCATCAAATGCGATGTCTGCGGCATGGAGTATCGGTTGCACTGGGTAAACCCGTCTCTCCCGCGCATACGGGGTCCGGTATGGGACGTCAATCGAAAAATCGCCGGGGAGAAGCTGTCGGCGATCAGTGAAACGGAATCATAAACCCACCCAAAAAACGGAGGTTAATCAAAATGGCATTAGACAGAAAGGTCGCTTTTATCAATCTTACGTCCGGGGAAACCGAGATAAAGAGCATTCCTTTGGATGTAAGAAAAAAATTTTTGGGGGGACGGGGGCTCGACGCCTACCTGCTTTTTAATCATACCAAAGAAGGGTGCGATCCCTTAGGGCCTGACAACGCGCTCATTATATCCGGAGGAATTCTCACCGCCACATGCGCCTCCGCCACCGCCCGGACCCACATCATGGCCAAATCGCCTTTGACCGGTCTTTTGGGCAGCGCGAACATGGGGGGATTTTTCGCCCCTGAGCTGGCATGGGCCGGTTTCCATCATCTGGTCATCACGGGAAAGGCCAAAAAACCGGTCTATATTTTTATCCGAAATCAAGAAATCGAAATCCGGGACGCGTCGGCCATCTGGGGAAAGACCACCACGGATACCCAGTGGGCCATACGGGACGAGCTGGGGGACCAGGAAGTGAAAAGCTGCGTCATCGGACCGGCGGGGGAGAACCTGGTGGCGTTCGCCAATGTCATGACCGGAATCAAAAACGCCGGGGGACGAACCGGCATGGGTTGCGTCATGGGGGCGAAAAATTTAAAAGCCGTGGCCGTCAGGGGGACCCTGGACATCAAACTGGCTCATCCCATGGAAGCTCTGGAACATAATGAAGGGTTTATCAAACAGATCACCGGCGCCAAGGTCAACCAGACCCAGGGAACTCTGGGAACCCCTTTTATCTGGGGAGCCACCAATTCATGGGGCGGGGTCCGCACACGGAATTTTCAATACAATCAGTGTGAAAATGCCGATGACATCGAACCGGAGAGAATAGACGAGATTTGCGAAGAGACCATGGGGCCGCACCACATGACCGGCTGTTTCGGATGCCAGGTTCATTGCCGGGCCCAGTACAAGATACCGTCCGGGAAATACGCGGGGAAATACGACGAAGGGCCGGAGTACACCTCTCAAGGCGCCTTTGGCGGAGAGCCGGATTGCAAAAGCGCGGTGACCGTGCTGGCGGGAAATCACCTGGTGAACCAGTACGGCATGGACAATCTGGAGACCGGCAGCATCATCGCATGGGCCATGGAGCTGTATGAAGAGGGCATCTTGACCCGGGAACAGACCGACGGCCTGGACTTGAAATTCGGAAACGACGACGCGCTTCTGGAGATGGTGGAGCGGATATGTTATCGAAAAGGATGGCTGGGAGATGTTCTGGCCGATGGAGGAATTCCGGCGTCCGACAAGATCGGGAAAAAATCCTTTGATTATTTGATCCAGGTCAAGGGGATGAACAACCTTCATTCCGACGAGCGCGCCACCCCGGCCCTGGCCCTGAACATCGCCACCGCCTCAAGGGGCTCGGATCATTTAAGAAGCCGGCCCGCCATTGATCTGTATCATCTTCCTGAAAAGGTGCTGCGAAAAATATACAGCAGCCCCATCCCCTATGACGGCCCCTTAAGTTCCGAGCACACCTCATACACGGGAAAACCGTGGATGGTTTTCTGGCAGGAAAACTGCTACATGGCCGTGGACTGCCTCGGCATATGCAAATACCACACCACGTTTTTAGGCGCCACGCTTCCCAATTTTGAGGATTGGCCAAAGGTGATTTATTACAACACCGGCCTTGAGATGACTCCCGAGGAGATATGGACCATCGCCGAAAGATCCAATATGATGGAACGGCTGTTTAATCTCAGGGAAGGCTTGACGAGAAACGACGTCCGAAAGGGAGACACCCTAAACCATCGCTATTTTGACGAGCCATGCCGACGGGGCGCCCCGGATGTCATCGGAAAAAAGATAGACAGGAAAAAATTCAACGCCATGCTGGACGAATTTTATGAATTGAAAGGCCTTGATAAAAACGGCGTTCCTTTAAAGAAAACCCTTGAAAGGCTGGGGCTTGCGGATGAGCCTTCCGGGCTTCTTTAATTTTTGAAAGGAGATGATCAATGGATAAAGTCCTTATGATAAATCATGAAAAATGCACGGGTTGCAGACTGTGCGAGCTGGTGTGCGCCGTGAAGCATGATGGCGCGTCCAATCCGGTCAGAAGCCGCATTCGGGTGATGAAGTGGGAATCCGAAGGGATTTACGTGCCCATGGCCTGCCAGCAATGCGAAGACGCCCCATGCGCCCATGGGTGCCCCACAGGAGCGTTGCATAGAAATGAGGAGATGAATCGGGTTGAGATCGACTACGATGTCTGCATCGGATGCCGGACCTGCGTGTCGGTCTGTCCCTTTGGGGGAATGACATTCAATCCCATCGACCGAAAAGTGATCAAATGCGATCTGTGCGACGGAGATCCCCAATGCGTCCGTTTCTGCGAAGTCAAGGCCATTGAATTTGTGGCCCCGGACGATGTGGGCGTCATGAGAAAAAGAGACGCGGCCTTAAAGAGATCAAGCGCCTGTGTGGAGTCCGCGGCATAATGAACATGTGAAATAGTCGCTTTTCAACCGCGCGACTTCATTTTTCAACCGCGCGGCTTTAATTTTCTGAACCGCGCGGCTTTAATTTTCTGAACCGCGCGGCTTTAATTTCTGAATCGCGTGGCTTTATTTTTTAATTGCGTGGCGCCACTTTTTAATCGCGCGGCTTCAAGGACTGGGAACTTGTGACTTGGGCCTTGCTGAAAATGGCGCCGCGTGATTCGGAAGTTTTTTTATCCTCCGGAAAGCATGACGATGATATTGATTTCATCCCCGTCATGGGTCGGTTTTTTCAATTCGTTGGGGAACGCGCTTTCCAGATTCTGGTATATTTCGATGAAATTTAAAAGCGCCCCTTTTTTATCAAACAGCCTCTTTTTGATGGCCGGAAATTGCCTGGTCAGATCATCCAGGCATTCTCCAATGGTATTCCCGGACGTCTCCACCTGATTCATCTGATCCGTATATTGAGTGTAAGCCGGATGTATGGTGATGTGTATGGCCATTTTTTGATCCTCGCCCGCTTGATTCCTGATGTGGTTTGATTATTTTTCTGATTATTTTTTTTGATTATCCGTCGGCGCGCGCCATCAATCTGGCTCGCGCCGTTGGATTTTCCTCACCTGGTTTTTATCATCTGATTTTTATCATTCTGGTTTGCGTTATCGTCAAGCGGACGGGGCATGGGGGAGGCCCAGCGCGTCGGCCACGCCCTTTCCGTAAGCCGGGTCGGCTTTCGCGCAGTGTCCAATGTGGCGAATTTTAATTTCTTTCGGGGCGTCGCCCATGGCGCGGGCGGTGTTTTGAAAAAGCGCTTGTTGTTGCTCTGGTGTCATTAGACGGAAAAGGGCGCCCGGCTGGGAGTAGTAGTCGTCATCCTCCCGATGATTCCAGCGGTCCGCGGCGCCGTCTATGCTCAGGGGCGGTTCCGAGAAGTCCGGCTGTTCTTGCCACTTCCCGTAGCTGTTCGGCTCATAGCCGATGGAACTTCCGTGATTTCCATCGACTCGCATGGCCCCGTCCCGATGGTAGCTGTGAAAGGGGCAACGGGCCGCGTTGACCGGAATCAGATGATGGTTCACGCCGAGGCGGTAGCGCTGGGCGTCCGCGTATGAAAACAGCCGTCCCTGGAGCATCTTGTCCGGGGAAAACCCGATGCCCGGAACCACGCTGGCCGGGTTAAAGGCCGATTGCTCGACTTCGGCGAAGTAGTTTTCCGGGTTCCGGTTGAGTTCGAATACGCCGACCTCAATGAGGGGATACTCTTTGTGGGACCAGACCTTTGTGAGATCAAAGGGATTGAAGGGACAGGCGGCCGCCTCCTTTTCCGGCATGACCTGAATGAACATGGTCCAGCGGGGAAATTCGCCCGTCTCAATGTGTTCGACCAGATCCCGTTGATGGCTTTCCCGGCAATTGGCGATGACCGCGCCCGACTGTTCATCGGTGAGGTTTTCAATCCCCTGTTGGGTGTGAAAGTGAAATTTCACCCAGAATCGCTCGTTGTTCTCGTTGATCATGCTGAAGGTGTGGCTGCCAAAGCCATGCATGTGGCGGTAGGAACTCGGAATTCCCCGGTCGCTCATGGTGATGGTGATCTGGTGAAGCGCTTCGGGCAGGGATGTCCAGAAATCCCAGTTGTTTCGGGCGCTGCGCATGTTGGTGCGGGGGTCCCGTTTTACGGCGTGATTCAGATCCGGGAATTTCAGAGGATCCCGCAGAAAGAAGACCGGGGTGTTGTTGCCCACCAGATCCCAGTTTCCCTCTTCGGTGTAAAATTTCATGGCAAAGCCCCGGATGTCACGCTCGGCGTCGGCGGCCCCCCGTTCCCCGGCCACGGTGGAGAATCGGACGAACATCTCGGTCTTTTTTCCCACTTCGGAAAAGAGTTTGGCTTTGGTGTGGCGCGTGATGTCATGGGTGACGGTAAACTCGCCATACGCCCCGGAACCCTTGGCGTGCATGCGTCGTTCCGGGATCACTTCCCGATCAAAATGAGCGAGCTTTTCCAGAAACCAGACATCCTGGAGCAACATCGGCCCCCTGGCTCCGGCGGTCATTGAGTTTTGATTGTCCGCGACCGGAGCCCCGGAATTGTGGGTCAGTCTGTTTTTTGGGTCTTTCATGAGCCTCCTTTTTTATCGTTCATCTTTGATGAATGTTTCATCGTCCGCCTCCCTCCCTCCCCCCCCGCAAGCAAGAGGGGAGGAAGCAAAGAGGGATGGATGATGGCGTCGCGCGCCGTTACATGGCGAGCTTTTTCGCGATGGTCGCCACATGTTTTCCCTGGAAACGCGCCCCGGCCAGCTCAATCTCGCCGGGCATCCGACTTCCGTCGCCCCCGGCGATGGTGGAGGCGCCATAGGGGGAGCAACCGATGACTTCGTCCACGGTCATCTGATCCTGGAACGCATAGGGGAGGCCCACCACCACCATGCCGTAGTGCAACAGGTTGACATGAAACGTCAAAATCGTCGATTCCTGGCCGCCGTGCTGGGTGTTGGAGCTGGTGATGACGCTACCCGCTTTTCCCACCAGGGCGCCCGACATCCAGAGTTGTCCGGTCCCATCCAAAAATTGCCTCATCTGACCGCACATGTTTCCGAAACGGGTGGGGGAACCGAAAATGATGGCGTCGGCCTCTCCCATTTCTTCCACCGTGCATATGGGCACATGGGCCTGCTCTTCCTGGGATTCCATGGCCCCCATGCTTTTCAAAACGCTTTCAGGCAGAGTTTCGGGAACCCGGCGCAATGACGCCTCCACATTCTCCACTGATCGGGCGCCTTCCGCCGCCGCTTTGGCCAGGTTGTAAACGTGCTCATACAATGAGTAATAAACCACCAATAGTTTCATAACGACCTCCTTTTTTTGATGACATCGCAATCAAGATGCGCGTCGTGGTTTTTCGTTTTCCAGCCTGTTCTGTTTTTTAGGGCTCGCTGAAAATGTAACGTTATTTTTCAGCGAGCCCTTAGGGTCTGTTTGATGTATGAAAGGGTCTTTTATGGGTTTCTTGTCACATAATTTTTCCTTTATGCTTTTCTTTGCAAAGCTTATGTGATACTAAAAAAAGAAAAAATGCATCTCGTCCAAACTCCCGGTCATTTCCACAGGAAATCAAATATATCAAAGGAGAATCATAGAATGGTTGCCCTGCCTTTAGTCATGGTGTTGTCATACCCTTTAAATGTCAAAATGATCTATTTTGCCGGTTGCCTGTTGGTTGCCTTATGCGGCATTAGAAGAAGAATGGGTTTTTGGGGTTATCTGTTCTTTTCAATGATTTTTTCACCGATTCTGGGCCTCATTGTTTTGCTTGTTTCAGGGAAAAAACGTTCCTCTAAAAAAAAACGTGAAAAAGTGAAACCCCTCTCTGTGGAAAAGTAGAGGTCGTCAAACCATGATAGGCTCGTAAAAAATCGGATTCGCAAGCAGACGCCCCATCGAATAATTTGGATGCTGATTAATAACGGTGACTTGTAGGTTGAGGAACGAAACCCAACCTATCTTTACTTTTTACGAGTTTATCAAACCATAGAATTCGGCCATTTGAAAGTGATAAAATTAACCGGACCTCATCATGGGTTTATCTGCCAAACACAGCCGTAATATTTTTTGAACGATTCATTTTTATTTTCAATGGGTTGGATATTCCCGATGCGTCCCCCTCCCATTTTATGAAATAATAGCCGCGATTGGGAATGGCTTCAATGCTGGCATGGTTTCCATGTTTATATCCCCCTCCGCCCATGACCATCCCTCCGTTGGCGGGGGCGGCCCGCGTGGACAGGCGGCGCATGCTTCTGGCAAATCTGGCCGTGATCTTTTTTGAACGATTCATCTTTACTTTCAGTGGGTTGGATCTTCCCGACGCGTCCCCTTCCCATTTTATGAAATAATAGCCGCGATTGGGAATGGCTTCAATGCTGGCATGGTTTCCATTTTTATATCTCCCTGTGCCCATGACCGTCCCTCCGTTGGCGGGGGCGGCCCGCGTGGACAGGCGGCGCATGCTTCTGGCAAATCTGGCCGTGATCTTTTTTGGGTTATCCACATTTATTTTTAATGGGTTGGATCTTCCCGACGCGTCCCCCTCCCATTTCACGAAAGAATACCCCCGATTGGGAATGGCTTTGAGGGTGGCCTGGCCTCCATGCTGATATTCCCCCCCGCCTGTGATGGTTCCGCCATTTTCAGGGGTGGCCTGTGTGGATATGTCGCGCATGATTTTTTTAAATTCCGCTATGATCTCTTTGGTTTCATCCACCGTGATTTTTAACGGATTCTTGATCCCGAAGGCGTCCCCGTTCCACCTGACAAAGGCGAAGTCGGTTTCTGGAATGGCCTCAAGGATGGTGTCGGCCCCTTCCGGGTAGTTCCCGCCGCCGGTCACCCACCCTTTTCCTGGAGGCGTGGCTTTGACATCCACGTAATATGTGCCGGGCAGCGCCACCGATGGGGAGGGCTGGCTGAAAACATCATTTTGCTGTTTTCCCCAGGCCCCCTTCAAACGGTGGGGAGGCGTGTGGCTTTGCGCCGAATAATAGTAGCGGGTCGGAGAGTTTCCTTGGATGTTTTCGGCAATATATTCCGCCGCTTTTTTATCGCTGGTTTTTCCGTGGACACGCCAGGGGCCTTCTGGAGACGCGGCGTAATGGATGATATATTCGCCGCCATCGTCTGTGTAATCAATGGGCGTCCATGCCAGTTTCAGTTTGCCATCCTCCCATGACGCGGTTAAATGGGTGGGGGTCCGGGTCTGCCCGTTTTCCCAATCCGGCTGTCTGGATGTGAGAAATTTTTTTGTCTCTGAATCGGCCGTTTCCAGGCCATTGTAATCAATTTTTATTAATTTCAGTTGGTGGAGTTTGCGAATGCTGTCAGGGATGGTTCCGGAAAATTGATTGGCCCGCAGATAAAGTGTCTCCAGATTGATCAGAAGGCCGGTTTCCGGGGGGAGTTTTCCCGACAGCCGGTTGATTGACAGATCCAGTCGCCTGAGTCTGGTCAGCGCGCCTATTTCGGGAGGCAGGCTTCCGGTCAGTTGGTTCCCCGGGATATCCAGGCTTTCCAGTCGGGTCAGGTTCCCGAATTCCACAGGGATGGTTCCGGACAGTCTGTTTTTGGACAAAGAAAGATATTTAAGATTTGCCAGAAGACCCAATTCAGGGGGCATGGCTCCAGAGAGTCGATTCTCCGACAGATCCAGTTCTTCCAGATGGATGAGTTTGCCCAGCTCCGGGGGAATGCTTCCCGTGAGTTTATTGTTGTATAAGATGAGTTTTATGACGCGTTGCTCTGAGCAGGTCACTCCGCGCCAGTCGCACGGATTTGAACGTTTCATCCAGCCGGTATTGTCGATCCATCGCTCGCCGCCAGTCTTTTGATGCAAGGCCGCCAACGCGTCGCATTCATCCGGGGATATTTTTGCGATTCCGGAACAAAAGTCCGCCGCATGGCGGATCGGTCCATCATTTTGCGCTTGCGCTGTTTCCGGGAATTCCATCGGCGTTAAAATCGCCGTGGCCAGAAGAAGAATAATAGCGACGCGGGGGAGGGTGTTTTTAAAACGCCATGTGATTTTTTTTTTCATTGGATGAATGCCTGCCTGTCACAGAAAATATTTAAATATAAGGGAATAAAATAAGCCAATCGCCATCAAATTTTATTTTTTATATACAATTCTATCATTCAGATATAAAAATTTTTATATCGTGGATTTCTTATTTCGCGTCACTGTCCAAGTGAAAAGCAAACGATCCAGGTTGTTTTCTGGAAGGGCGTTTTTTCCCGGGCGCATGATAACCACGCCCCTGGGGAAAAATGCCCATACTCTGAAGATCCGTTGACTTGTAACTATTTTGGATAAAATACAAAAACTACTTGCTTTATTTTTTATATACTATAATATTTAAGAAATGTAAAATTTTTAATTTTAAACTATTTTGTCACAGGGGGGGGGGGAATGATGGAGACAGAAAATGTTGAAAAAAAAGATGAAAAAGTTGAAAAAGTTGAAAAAGTTGAAAAAGAAGCCGTGGATAGATTGATCAGGCATCACATGTACAGCGCATTCGGGATTGGACTCATCCCCGTGCCCCTGCTGGACATGGCCGCATTGACCGGAGTTCAACTAAATCTGCTGAGAAAGCTGGCCAAACTCTACGAAATCCCTTTTTCCAAAGACAAGGTAAAAAATATTTTGACATCCCTCGTGGGGGGGGCGGCGCCAGTGGCGGCGGGAATGCCAGCCGCCAGCTACTTGAAACTCATTCCTGTTGTGGGATATAGCCTTGGCGCGGTTTCCATGTCCACCATGGCGGCGGCGGCCACCTATGCTGTGGGCAAGGTATTTAATCAGCATTTTGCTTCGGGGGGAACGTTTTTGAGTTTTGACACGGAAAAAGTCAGAGATTATTATGCCAAAATGTTTAAGAAAGGCAAGGATTCCGTCGCCGATCTTTCCGTCGATGATATAAAAAAAGAGACCGACAAGGGAGATAAGAACACGAAGGCCGACGATGACAAGGCTAAAAAAAAAGCGGCATAGAAACTTTCGGCGAAAAATAATAAAGGCAGACGATTGACACATTTGTAAAAAATCAAGAAACGCGTTTTAGACACGCATCACTGATTGAAATGATTGAATTTGATTTTTAAAAAACAGTTCGAGTTCCTTTTTTTTACGAGTTTGTCAAGATGGAAAATCTCGTAAATAGTAAAGATAGGTTGGGTTGCTTCGTTTAACCCAACCTACAAGTCACTGTAGTCAATCATCATCCAAATTATTTAATGGGGCGCCTGCTTGCAAATCCGATTTTTTACGAGCGTATCAAGGCAAGGTTAAATGAAGGGATTTTTTAAAAAACTCTCCGTTTCAGGGAAAAAATTTGGCGAATCAATTCGAAAAGCCCTCAAGAAAAGCCTGACGACCGTTATTCTTTTTGGCCTTATTTGTCTTTTTGTTTTGGTGTACATGTTCAATCTGATCGTATTCAGCATTCTTCCCGGCCAGGCCGGGGTGTTTTGGAGTCGTTTTACCGGGACTCAAGTTGATTATGTCTACGCCGAAGGATTGCACCTGATATTTCCCTGGAACAAGATGTATATCTACAACGTCAGAATTCAGGAAGTTTCTCCCACGCTCCATGTCCTTGCCAAGACCGGCTTGAAGGTGAATTTGTATTTATCCATCCGTTATGCTCCCAAATACAGGCTTCTGGGGATGTTGCATCAGAGAGTCGGCCCAAACTATGTCAATATTGTCATCATACCGGAGATAGAGGCTGTTTTACGTGAGATCATAGGCACGATGGACGCCGACCAGATATACACCACCGGAAGAACGGTTATTGTGGAAGCGATCAATAAGGCCATTGAACAGGTGGAGCAGCGATACATTGATGTGGATGATGTGTTGATTAAGAAAATTGAATTGCCGGAAAGCGTGCAAGAAACAATCCGTTTTAAAATTACACAGAAACACTTGGTTGAGGCGCATGAGTTTATCATTGAGAAGGAAAAGCTGGAGGCGATAAGGAAACGGATAGAGGGCGAGGGTATCCGTGATCAGTTCAAGGCGGTCTCGGAGGCCATTCCAGACGGGGATATCTTAACATGGAAGGGAATCCAGGCCACTCAGAATCTCGCCAAATCCAACAACGCCAAAGTGGTGATTATCGGCGCTGGCAAGGGTGGATTGCCTATTATATTAAACGTGGATAAAGATACTGTGTATAAAGACACCGTGGATAAAGATGCTATGGATAAAAAAGACGCCGGGATAAAGATAAATAATGCGGCGCCGAAAGAGGTCCGATAACCATGCGTTGAGTCCCCAAAAAAAGACTGGAAACACGTCTTTATCTTTCAACATTTTTTTTCAAATTATATCAAATATAAGATATGCCCTTAATACTCCGGTTTTTTAAATTTTATTTTATTTTCACCATGGTTTTTCTGCTTGGCGCGTCTTGCGACACATACAAGAGCCTGGCCGAAAAGAGGGCGGAAAAAGCGGGCAAGGCCCCCCAGAAAATCGTTATCGGAATTGTGGGTTCATCAACGACCTCCACGTTTTTTAAGGAGGGCGTGAAACTGGCCCTGAAAGAAATAGATGAGCAAGGCGGCCTGTTGGGCAAACCGGTCGCCCCTCTTTTCTATGATGACAAAGACTCTGTGGACCAGGCCCGGGAAATCGCCGAAAAACTGGCGAAAAATACCGATGTGATCGCCGTGGTGGGGCATCTTTCCTCCCGCATTGCCCTTCCCGCCTCCATTACCTATCAAAAAAGCGGGCTCCTTTTTATTTCTCCGGGAGCCACCGCGCCTGAATTGACTCAATACAACCGATCATTTATCTTTAGAAATATTCCTTCGGACGATGTGACGGGGCATAAAATAGCGGCGTTCGCCAAACGGAGTGGATATAAAAAGGTGGTGATTCTTTTCGACCGTGATTCTGGGGCCAATCGGTTAACTGAAATTTTTCACAAGGCATCGGCTGACATCGGGATTCATATTGTGGGGGAAAAATCGTACTCCAGTTGGGAGACGAATTTTAGAGGCCTCATTGCCGGGATCATGAAAAAGCATGAGTTTGACGCTGTTTTTTTGGGCGGCGTTTTCCCGGCCGCCGGAAGAATCATCAGTCAGATGCGGGAGATGGGAGTCCGCGCGCCCATCATCGGGAACAGTTCTTTCGATTCATCGCAGCTGTGGGAGGTGGCGGGAAAAGCGGCTGACGGGACCATTGTTTTCACTGTGTTTAACCCGGCGTCGCCCGGGACTCCCACCCAGCGGTTTGTTGAGGCATTCAAAGGCGAGTACGACACGGCTCCTGACACGTGGGCGGCCCAGGGATACGACGCCATCCAGACGCTGGCCGCCGCCATTAAAAAAAGCGGTTCCATAAATCCCCAGGTCGTTGGAAACGCCATTCGTTTTTCAGGGGAGTGGAATGGCGTCGCCGGCCCATATTCCTGGGATTGGAATGGGGGAATATCCGGGAAAGAAATTTTTTTTAAAGTGGTTGAAAACGGGAGTTTCAAATTTTTGGATCATGGGTTAAAGAAAAAAATAAACTTTTTTAAAGCATCCGAAGAGATTACATTGCGACTTCCCCTCCAACATCCGGTGGACACCATTGATCCCGGGCGGGCTACGGAGAAAAATTCCAGGGAAATCATTGAGCAACTCTTTTTGGCTCTGACGGATATTGATCCTGAAACCAACCGAGCGATTCCCGCGCTGGCCAAGAGTTGGAGCGTTTCTCCAAACGGCAAAGTCGTGACGTTTTTGATGCGTGACGACGCCGTCTGGACAGACGGAACCCCTGTGACCGCGAATGATATCGTTTGGACCATCCAAAGAAATATAGATCCTGATTTTCACTGCCCCGGTGTAACCGCGTTGTATTTTTTGAAAAATGCCTGGGAGATTAATATCCGGAAGCTTGGGGATGTCTCCAAAACAGGCGTCAGGGCGCTTGACGATTTTACGGTGGAATTCAGCCTTCGGGAACCCATGCCCGATTTCCCGGGTCTTGTGACGCTGGCGGCATATCGGCCGGCGCCGAAAAAGGGAATTGAGACATACGGGGATCAATGGACCAAACCGGAAAATATTCAAACCAACGGCTCTTATAAACTGGCGGCCTGGAAAAAAGGCCAGATCATTATTCTTCAAAAAAACGGGGATTATTATGACGCTGACAAGGTTTCCATACCAGAGGTCCGCTACAGCGTGATCAGTGAAAAATCCATGGGGCTTGCCATGTATCGGAACAACCAGCTTGATATCACGGGGGGCGATTATCTCCCGATCCCAGGCCATGAGTTGCTGCGCATCAAAGCGGACAAAATTTTGGGCGGTGAGTATTCAAAAAAACGGGGGTCAAACGTTTATGCCTATGGATTTAATGTGAAACGTTCCCCGGTTGACCATCCCCTGGCGCGAAAGGCCATTGCCGCTTCCATAGAGCGAAAGCTGATCATAAATCTGGCGGTGGGAGGGGGGCAAAGCCCGGCCCGCACGTTTATTCCCCCTGATATTTTGGGAACAAAGGGGTTTAGAGAGGATCAGGGGATTGCATTCAACCCGGATCAGGCCAAAAAATGGCTGGCCGAAGCCGGGTATCCCGGAGGGAAGGGGTTCCCGGAATTGACTCTGCTCCATGATGATTCTCAAAGCGATTTAAAGATTGCGGATGCCCTCCGGGCATCTTTAAAACATCATCTGGGCATCCATGTTAAACTCATCGCCCGGGATTTCACCGCTCCTTTAAAAGAGTGGTTGATCAAAGACTCTCCGCACATGTTTCAGCTGGAATGGCATGCGAAATATCCGGATCCCTCCGCCGCGCTTTACGATATTTTTCATCCTTTATATCCGAACAATTACACAGGGTGGAACGATTCGGATTTTGTCGATCTTCTAAGAAAGGCAGGCGCGGTTTCAGACCCAAATGAAAAAATAAAATTTCTTCAAGAGGCGGAGGGAATTTTGTGCCAAAAAGAGTGTGTGGTGGCGCCCATCTATTTTGGAGCGGCGCATTATATGGTCAAGCCCAGGGTAGAGGGATGGTCTCCAGGCGTCATGGGAGGGCAACATATCAGGAACTGGAGTTTAAAAAAATAATGGCGCCCTAAAAAAAGAGTGTGAGCGTCAATCATCGCGAGTCATAATTTATGAAAAAAACAGCTCTGTACACATCGTCATTTATCAAAAAAACAGCTCTGTACGCATCGTCTGCTTTTCTGTTCATTGGCCTGGTTGCCTTTTTTATTTGGCCAAAAATCTCCGCGTCTTTCGAGGAAGCGGTTTATATCGCCCTTGTCGGGGATATGAGTTCAGGCTCCAAAGCTGGAGAGGAGATGCAAAATGGAGTCAAACTCTATCTCGACAAAGTCAATGAAACGGGAGGAGTCAATGGCAGGGAGATCAAACTGCTTGTTCTCAATGACAGGAATGATGGAAAAAAGGCCATTGAGATGGCTTCCCGGATAGCGGAAAATGACAATGTCCTGATGGTTATCGGGCATGACTGGTCTTCGACGTCCATTCCCGCTGGAAGAGTCTATAAAAAATTCGGCATTCCGGCCTTAACGGCCTCTGCCATGGCCCAGAACGTCACCGCGAACAATGACTGGTATTTCCGGACGGTCACGGACACCGCTTTTTTGGGTCGGTATCTGGCATACTACGCCAGAAGGGCTTTAAAACAAAAAACGGTGTGTCTGATACGGGAAGAGTCTCAGTATGGCAGGGAACTGGCCTCTTTTTTTGAAAAGGCGACGCGATTGCTGGAGCTCAAGATTAAACGGAAATGGAGCTACGGGAGCGCTGAGGGGAAGTTGGATGAAGAATTTGAAAAAATCGTGTCTGAAATCAGATCAGAAGACGATCCGGGAATGATTTTTTTGTTGGGATCGGGATTGAAAATCGCTCAGTTGATCACATTATTGAGGCGGAGCGGGGAAAAATACCCAGTCTTCATCAGCGATCCTTTGTTTCCGGATGCATTTGATCTGTTTAAAAAATTTCCCGAGGAACAGTCCCGCCCGGGGTATTTTTCCAATGGAATATACACAGTGGGCTATTTTATACCGGATATTGCCAATGAAAAAGCCGCTGTTTTTGGAAAAGAGTATGTCGATAGATATGGAAGCGCCCCCGGATGGTACGGGGCCTATTATCATGACGCGGCCACCGTTGCCATAGAGGCCATGAGAAGAGCGGAGATTCAGGGCAAGGGACATATCAGACGCGACAGGAGAGAGATCAAGAAGGCCTTGGAGGGCATGTATAATTCCGAAACCGGCATTAAAGGTCTGCGGGGATATATTTATTTTGATGAAAAAGGCGCGTCCAACGGACCCACTCCCATTGGGCGTTACCAGAACAACATGCTGTTGTCAGCCTTTACCCAATACCAGTTGCAGGGTGAAGGCGCGATGGAAGATGACCCCATTAAAAAAGCCCTGGCCGGGGAAATCATCTTTATCGACAACCGGATGATGAACAAAAAAAGGGTGGTGTACACTGGCATTGATATCAATGAGATCAGCGCTCTGGATCAGAAAAAATCGACATATTATGCGGATTTTTCTTTAAAATTTCGGTATAAAGGTGATTTTGACAATGCCTCCGATATTCTGTTTTCCAATGCCGTGAACCCGATTAAACTTGAGGATCACCTCACGACCCAAAAAAAAGAGGGGAATATTGTCACCCAAGTCTATCATATAAAAGGGTATTTCAAGGTTGACTTTGATTTTAAAAAATATCCCCTTGACCGGCAAACGCTTGAGATTAAATTCAGGCACCAAAGCCTTACTCGGGATAAACTGATTTATATCGCGGACCATTTTGGAAGGCCCGGCCCTGACAGCGATGCGCTGAAGCTTAACCATTGGCGCGCCATTAACGAGTCGTTTAACGAACATATTGTAAGCTCGGCGGCCGACCAAAGCGGGTCCGACATGTTTGGCTCTGAAAACGTCGCTTATTATTCCCAATGCGTCGTTGGCATGACCATGAAAAAAAAATTTGCGAACGTTTTTTTCAAGGTTTTTTTTCCGCTGGCCATTCTTCTTTTGATTTTATATGCGGTCTACTTTGTCGAGGTGGATCAATTTCTTATTCGCATGGCGATTCCCCTTTCCGTCCTTATGGCGACGGCTGTTTATCATGGGATACTCTGGAGCCATCTGGGCGTCGAGTATATGACGGCGCTTGAATATGCGTATCTTACTGTGTATGTCATTGTGGCGTTGACTCTTGGGATGGTCCTGGTCATCAATTATTTTCACAAACAAGGAAAGACGGAAAAGATAACGTTTATTTCATATTCTGGCATGATCACACATTCTTTGATGAGCGTGATTCTTTTTTTCTGGTTTGCATTTGGATAGGACCCCTTTTAAAGGGGCGCGGAAATGCCGTTATCAAGGGCGCATGAATGGTTTCCCAATCCCCCGGCATCTTTGAGGCAAATGATTTTACGGAAATAAAATATGACAACGGAAGTCTCGCAAAAAGAACTGGATGAAATCTTGCGGAATCATGTCTGGGCGTCCATGGGCGTGGGTATGATTCCGGTTCCCGTCGCCGATATCGCAGGCCTGATGGGGGTTCAGCTGGCTATGATTAAAAAGCTGGCCGGGTTGTTCCAAGTCGAATTTTTCAAGGAGGCCGCGGAAAAGATCATCATATCGTTTTTGGGGTATTCTCTTTTTTCGGGCATGATCCCCATTGCCTTAAGCGCGATCAAGGCCATTCCGTTCATTGGACAGACCATTGGCTCCATCATCTCCCCGGCATTCTGCGGGGCCTCCACCTATGCCACGGGCAAGGTGTTGATTTTTCATTTTCAGACGGGCGGGGCCATTTTGTCTTTGGATCCAAAAAAAATGAAAGAGCATTACAGGCAAATGTTTAAGGAAGGCCGAAAATTTTCCAAAGAAATCAAACCCGGAGGCATTTCCGGAAAATAATGACCCGGTTTGTTTCCGACGGCAAAAATTCAAACAAGACCCAATTAAAACCAAACCCGATCCAATCCCTTCCCGCCCCCCTCACAAAAAAAATAAAATCAAAAAATAACAGTAAAAAAAACTTGAAAAAATAGACTTGGAGCGATACTTAGAGACAAGTCTGGCTTGAAAAAATCAAACCATTAAAACGCCTGTCGGGAGCCGCTTATTTTAAAACAGAATCCAAAGACTGCATTTAAAAAACGGATGGCCCCAATTTCAAAGGATGCCAAGGAAAAAAATGATTAAAAAAACATCTGGCAAGATAACGTGGCTCTGTGTCTGTTTCCTTCTTTTTTCGTCATGCGGATACCGGTTCGCCGGGATGGAAGGGGTTTCCGGCGAAAAAAGACAGATATGCGTCTCTGTGTTTAAAAATCGAACCATGGAAAATGGAGCCGGATTTATTGTGACCCAGCAATTGATCCATGAATTTTCCAAACATGGGTTTTCCGTGGTTTCCAAGTCAGAGGCGGGCGCCGGCGCCCTGATTCTGTCCGGGGTCGTTGAATCCATGTCCATCGCCACCATTTCAGAGGCCAGCCGCCATTTTTCCCTTGAACGCAGGGCGAGTCTGACGGTCTCATTGAGATTGACCGAAAAAGACGGGTCCGTGATATGGGGGGGCAAAAAAATATCCGGGGACGAGACCTACCGCGTGGCGTCGGGAAAGATGGAGACCGAACGGAACCGACGCGAGGCTTTGACCGCCCTTTCCAAACGGATGGGGGAAAGCATTTTTTATATGATGCCCAAAGGGTCCGCTCCCGGTGAATAGGGATTGGGGGGGTGAATCGGGGGTGTTTCATAAACACCCAAACCGATCATAAACAATGGATGCGAGGGGTTTTGTGTCTTTGAAAACAACCGCCGCTTTTTGTCTGAAAGGCGCAAAAGAGTTTAAATATCCATGCCACGGCGTTAGTCTCTTCGTTTGACCGTAAAGAAATATCTGGTGAGAATCGTATGATTTAATGTGGCGGGCGGATGGCGATCAAGAAGAAATAAAAAAATCGCATTCGGACACATCGCGAAACAAAGACAAAAAATTATGTAAACTCATCAAAAATCCGGAAAATTGCGTCTAAAAAAACAGGAGAGACCCGCAATGAAAATCCTTGTTGTGGATTATGAAAAAAAAGCCAGAGACAAAATAAAAAAGAAATTGACTCAAAATTCTGAATGGGAAGTATCCTTGGCAACAAGTGAACAAGATGCCATTGAAAAACTCAACGCCGCTTCATTTGATCTTGTGGTAACGGAGATGAAAATGGAAACCGACAGATCCGGCATCGCGGTTCTTGAAGCGGCGAAGAAAAAAGATAGAACAGTTGAAGTGATTGTTGTCACAGCATACGCGAGCTTTGATGGCGCTGATGAAGCGATGGAGAAAGGCGCTTATGGCTACATCAGCAAACAAGACAAAGTGCCTTACAGAAAATTATATAAAAAAACTGAAAAAGCTTTGGAGCATCGAAAAAAGTCTCATTATGATGTTCTGTTGGTTTATAACCACAAAGATCAACAGCTGGTGATTGATATAGCGATAAAATTGAAAGACAGGGGACTTATTCCATGGTTTGATTTATGGGAACTGTCTCCTGGAGATTCCCTTCTAAATGAATTGAAAAGGAATATCCATTCAATAGATGCAATGGTATGTTTTGTAGGAAAGCATGGGATGGGAGAAGGGCAGAAGAGGGAATTGGAAATGTTTGCTGATAAAATGCGAACAGCTGGCAATGATGTCATCCCGGTATTTCTTGTTAATTATCCGAAAACCCAGCAGATTCCAGATATTCATCCTGTATTAAAAGGACGTATTTGGGTCGATTTTCGGAAAAGAATTCCGGACCCCTTTGAATATTTAATTAAGGGCATTAAGAAAATACAAAGTTTCCCAGAAGAATTGATTAAACAGGGGGAAAGATTCTCCCCGGTCGGAATATCCAACTTTGAGCGGATGATTCAGAAAAAATATTATTACATTGATAAGTCTCTTTTTGTTAAAGAAATTGTGGAATCAGGGGAAATTATTCTGATCACCCGGCCCAGGCGTTTCGGGAAAACCTTGAACATGGATATGCTTCGATGTTTTTTTGAAAAGAAAGAAACCAGCCGGAAACATCTGTTTGAAAATCTTGAAATCGGTCGATTTCAGGAATATATGAAAATTCAAGGTGAATTTCCCGTGATCTGGCTGTCGTTTAAGGATATCAGCGAATCGGAAGACTGGAAATCCTGTTTGGAAGACTTGAAGCTGTGCATTACCGAGGAATATAACCGACATAAGTCAATTTTGGGGTTCCTTGATGATTACCACCGGAAACGGTTTATAGCCATATTGAATGGCGCCGGGAATGAACGGGACTTTGCCCACTCCCTTCATTTCTTGAGTTGTTGCTTGCATGATGTATATGGAAAACGGGTGGTTGTTTTGATAGATGAATATGACATTCCCATCCAGACGGCTCAAAAAAATGGTTATTATAAAAAGGCGGTCTCATTTTTCCGGACAATGCTGACTAAAGCGTTGAAAGATAGTAAATATATTGAAAAAGGGGTTTTGACCGGGGTTTTAAGAATCGCCAAAGAGGGCATATTCAGCGGATTAAACAACCTGGATGTTTTTTCCATGCTGGATGAGACATTTGCGGACAAATTTGGCTTCACCGATTCAGAGGTTTCCGAAGCGTTGCATTATTTTGACCTTGATCATGAAAAAGAGACCGTTAAAAAATGGTATGATGGCTACGATATGGCGGGGACAAGTGTTTACAACCCATGGTCGATTATTAATTTTTTAAAAAAACGAAAGATAAAACTTTACTGGATAAACACCAGCGCCAACGCATTGCTTTACGATCTGGTTCGAGGGACGGACGCTGTCATTAAACAGAGATGGGAAAGACTTTTTTCTGACATGGAAATCAAAGGCGTCATTGATGAAAACCTTCTTTTTTCGACGTTGCATGAGCAGACGGACGCATTGTGGACGGTTCTTTTTTTCAGCGGTTATTTGACCGTGGCGGACACGTTGGACCCTATTGGCGCTGAATTCCTTCTCAGATTTCCGAATCTGGAAGTCAAGGAGTGTTTCAGATCAAGTATTCAGCGATGGATCAAAAAAAAAGTGGGCGAGCAACGTCTGAACACGTTGTCTGACGCCATCATCTCCGGCGATGCCCAGCGCTTTCATGAATCGCTTCAGGACCTTGTGGAAACGGTCTTAAGCTACCACGACACGGCGGGGGACGAGCCGGAAAACGTGTATCATGTGTTTGTTTTAGGGATGCTGATTCAACTGGAAAAGCAGTATCTTATCCGGTCCAACCGGGAATCGGGCCGGGGGCGTTACGACATCATGCTGATCCCCAGGGAGCCGGGCGGTCTGGGAATCATCATTGAATTTAAAAAACCGGGAAAAAATGAGACGCCGGAAGAGGCCATTAAAAAAGCGTTTTTACAGATCAAAGAGAAAAAATACATCGCCGAATTAAACGACCGGAATGCAAAGGAGAAGATCGCCTTTGCCGTGGTCGCCAGCGGGAAAAAAGTCTGGGTGGATAAAATGACCTTGGGCCGGGGATAAAATGACCTTGGGCTGTGGATAAAATGACCCTGGGCCAATAGCCCGGCGCTTATTTTCCATCAAACGGGTCTCCCATCAAACGGGTGGGAGCCGCCCCTTTTCATAATCGAAGAAGCCGAAACCGAAGAAGTCGCAACCGAATAAACCATAACCAAAGACGCCACAACCAAAGGAGACGAATAGACTTCAATGGACCCTGTGACCCATTTAATCAGCGGAGCCCTGGTCGGGCAAGCCCTTTCCGGAATAACAGGAAGGGGGACAAACAAAAGCAGAACACCCAAAAACGGGGTAAAAACAGCCAAAACCAAAGCGAGCCTGTCCATCTTTATTTTCTGTCTGGTCATGTCGTTGCTTCCAGACATCGACAATCTGGCCGCTTTTATTGGTCCGGAATATTATATTCTGCATCACCGGGGGGCCACGCATTCCTTTGTCGGGGGGTTTGTCATGTCCGTTGTCATGGCGGCCGCCATGATGGGGATGGGTCGAATCTTCAACAAAAAATTCACGTTTCTTGAACTGCTGGCCATTGGATACGGGCTGGCGCTGTGCCATATTTTTCTTGACCTGATCACCGCCTATGGAACCCGGATTTTTTACCCCTTCACAGACAAACGCTATTCGATTCCATCGGTGTTTATCATCGACCCGTTTTTTACCCTTTCCATGGCGCTGGCGCTCTGGCTCTCATCCCGGTCCGCCAAAAACAGAAGAGTCATCGGCATGGCCGGTCTGTTGTGGATGCTACTCTGGCCCGGGGTCAATTTCGGGGTGGGCCGCGTCATATCCCACCGGGCGGCCCATGATCCGGCCACCGGCGCCCATGAACGAATAGTGGTCCTGCCCGATCCTTTCGCTCCTTTTTTCTGGAAGGTTCTGGTGGACGAGGGCGATTCATACCAGGCCGCGGGAACGCGTCTTTTTAATCCCGAGACCCCCATTCGATACACCCGGCATAAAAAAGCCGACCCGGATTTGTTGAAGCGTCTGGCCCGGCGGGCGCCTTTTTTTGGCACATACGCCTGGTTCGCCGATTACCCGGTGGTTGCGACCGCCTCGTTTGACGGCGCCACGCGTATGATTTTCACCGATTTAAAATACATCGCCACGTCGGATTTTTTGCGGCGGCGGCTCAAGGGCCGGAAACCCCCATTCTCCCTTGTGGCGGTGTTTGACGCTCAAAAGCGCATGACCGGATATGTGTGGCGGGGCGCCATGAAAAAAATTTGAAATTCTCAATCGTCAGAACCGAAAACCATTTAAACCGAAAACCGATCAGGAGGCCGACATGACCGATCTTATGGAGATCATCAAAACAAGACGAAGCATTCGAAAATATCAGGACCGACCCGTGTCCGAGGAATCCATCCACACGTTGCTGGAGGCGGTTCAATGGGCGCCCTCCTGGGCCAATTGCCAGTGCTGGGAGGTGGTGGTGGTTAAAGACCCGGAGATACGACAGAGGCTCCAGGAGACCATGGCGCCCAAAAATCCCGCCACAAAGGCCATTGTGGACGCCCCGGTTCTACTGGCTCTGTGCGGCGTTTTGAAAAAATCCGGGTATTACAACGGGTCAGAAAGCACCAAACATGGGGACTGGTTTATGTTTGACCTGGGTCTGGCCACCCAGAATCTCTGCCTGGCGGCCCAAAGCATGGGGCTGGGAACGGTGATCGTGGGGCTGTTTGACCATGACCGGGCCGGCGCCGTGTTAAAGGTTCCCGAAGGCATGGAGCTGGCGACGCTGATTCCGGCGGGATATCCCGCCAAAGATTCAAAGGCTCCAAAACGCCGGGAGATCACGGAGTTTACCCATTACGACACGTTTTAAGGGTCTGGCGGCCAAAGGGTTTGCCGCCAGACTTTCCATAGCCGCCCGCCGGGCGGCTACCCTTTGGCCGCGCAGGGGACGCACAGCCGCCGGCTGGCGCCATCCGACGTCATCTTTGTGGCCATGGTCATCTCCCCGCATTTTGCGCAAGGCTCGGAGCGGGCCAGCTCGGCGTAGGGGGGGGCGGACATATCGACGGCGCGGGTGGCGAACACCTCGTCAAAGGGTTTTGTCATCAGGTCATGGGACTTCATCTTTTTTTGAAGTTGTTTTTCCTCTCCCGTGGCCACGCCCTGGGAAACGGCCTCTTCCAGTCGCTGGAATTCATCCTTGTCGTTTCCAAGGTAGTTGTAATGGGTGTTTCGTGAAAACCTGAAGCCTTTTCGGGTGGACCGGTTAAAAATCGTGTAAACGTTTTTTCCGTAGTCGTTGATGATCAGATTCCCTTTTCCCATGCTGGTTCCCAAAAGCGCCTGGAGCGCGTCCACGGCGCATGATTTGTTTTCAGAGACCGCCACCACCTCCTCGTCATGGGAGCGGTCAATTCCAAGAAGCCGTCTGGCCTCCTGCGCCACGCGGTATCCATAGACCAGTCCGGGGCACATGTGGCCATGAAAATCAACGCAGGATAGAAGTTCGGGGGGGGCGGCGTCCATTTCGGGGGTTAAGTGTTTCATGGGCGTTCTCCTTTTTTTGAGGTCTTTTTTTGGGTTCATTTAAAACGAGGCGTTCGTTTTAATCTTGACTTAACGGGCCGATTGCAATAAATATCATTCGATAATTAATGTTTGTATTCATTATAAAAAAAATAGTTATAAATCAAGAGTTTGATTTTTTTTAAAACCAAAGGAGGGAACATGGGGATGACGGATTTTCAAAACATACACGCATTTGTCAAGGAGACAGTCGATCAAAAAGGAGACGAGGCGGCGTATCGATGGTTTGTCAGTGAAACGGAAAGAGAATCGGTGACGTGGAACGAATTTTACGCTCAGCTCAAAGACGTTTCCAAAAGTCTGATCGCCCTTGGCGTGAAAAAAGAAGACAAAGTAAATATCCTGAGTTACAGCTGTTACAAATGGGTCGTGTGCGATTTCGCGATCACCTCCATCGCCTCCTGCTCGGTGGGCATCTACCAGTCAAATCTTCCCCATGACTGCCAGTATATCATTGATCATTCGGACTCGGTTCTGGTGTTCGCCGAAAACCAGGGACAGCTGGACAAACTGCTGAAGATCAAAGACCAGATTCCCAATGTGATGAAGGTCGTTCTTTTTGAGGGCGATTATGACGACGACTGGGTTCTCTCATTTGATGATTTCCTGGCTATGGGAAAAGACGTCGCCGACGACCAGTTTATGGAGCGGGTGAACAGCGCGACTCCGGGCGACGCGGCGGGAATTGTTTACACCTCCGGCACCACCGGGGTTCCCAAGGGCGCGGTGTTGACCCATGATAACATTACTTTCACCGGTCAAGGGGCGCTGGAATGCTTTTCAACCATGCCAGGAGATGAAACGTTTCTGTTCCTCCCCTTGGCCCATGTCTTTGCCCGAATTTGCGTGTACGCGGCGTTGGCCTATGGATGCCCCACGACATTCGCCAGAAGCATCGACACCCTGGTGGACGACATCAAGGTCGCGAAACCAAACTGGTTTGCCAGCGTTCCGCGTATTTATGAGAAAATTTATTCAAAGGTGGTCAGCGGAGCCGAGGCCAAGGGAGGCGCGGCGCTGAAAATTTTTCATTGGGCATGCGGAGTCGGAAACGAAGTCAGCGATCTGAAACTAAGCAAAGCTCCGATTCCTTTTGCCACCGGCTTAAAATACACCATCGCCACAAAACTTGTTTTCACCAAACTTCAGGCGGCGTTGGGCGGAAATGTCCGATGGTGCGTCAGCGGGGCCGCCCCGTTGAATCCGTCCATCGCCAAATTTTTCCATGCGGCTGGCGTTTTGATTCTGGAAGGAATCGGAATGACCGAAAACACATCCTTTACCAATCTGAACCGATTTGACAATTACAAGTTTGGATCAGTGGGCCAGGTCGGACCCGGCATTGAGCACAAAATAGCCGAAGACGGGGAAATCCTTTACCGGGGCCGGAATGTCATGAAGGAGTATTATAAAATGCCGGATGAGACCGCCGACACCATCATCGAAGGCGGCTGGCAACGCACCGGGGATCTGGGTTCCATAGACTCCGATGGCTTTTTGACGGTCACGGGTCGGAAAAAAGATCTGATTATCACGGCGGGAGGAAAGAACATCGCCCCATCGGCCATTGAAGGCGTGATGGCGACATCCAAATACATCGCCAATGTTTGCATTGTTGGAGACAAACGAAAATTTTTGTCCGCCGTTGTGAATGTGGACATGGAAAACGTCATGGATTACGCCGAGACAAACCAAATTTCGTTTGATAATGCGGATGATCTGCTGGACAAGAAAGAAATAATAGAGCTCATTGAAGGCGAGGTCGCTGAAAAGAACAAGGAATTCGCCTCTTTTGAGACCATCAAAAAGATTATTCTTGTTCCTGATTTTACAATTGAAAACGGACTGCTGACTCCCACGATGAAGCTTAAAAAGAATCTGATCGTCGAAAAGTACAAAGACGAAATCGAGGACATGTATCCCAATTAATCGGGGCCGGTTTTAAGAGCCATGATCTGTTTGAAATGGCGCGCGCGTCTTTTGATTTGTCAAAAAGAAAAAATGGGGATTTGTCAAAAGAAAAGGCGCGCGTAAAAAAAAACTGGAGAAAAAAATAAAAGGTCAAACCGAAAAAACCCAAAAAAAAATAGAGGCGCAGAATTTTGCGGCTCTATTTTAATTGTTTTTGGTTTAATTGTTCTTGGTTTAATTGTTCCGGGTTTAATGACTTCCGGTTTAATTCGGTTTGTCATTCATCGGGTCTGATTTCTTCGATATTTTCCGTTCGTGGTTTGCCGGGGCCGGTCGTTGGCTTTTTTTATTCCGGTGGTTTTTTATGCCACCGGTTTTTTTATTCCGCCGTTTTCTTTATACCTCTGGCAAATGTTTCGAAAGCGATTTCAAGGGTTTCTTTTATGTAATTTTTATCCCGATCAATGATGTTTTTGCTTGATTCCCAAAGAACAACCCCTGAAAAAAGCGACCAGAAAATATCGGCGATGGCCACCGGGTGTTGATCAATGAAGTCTCCCTGTTCAATGCCTTCCCGGAATATAGCGGCTATTCCCGCCAGCGATTTGCGGGAAAGCTCCTTGATGTCGGACATAAGCTCGGTGGAAAGATTTTTCAGAGTTTCACTGGATTGAAGATGAAACATGTTGATGATGGTCATTGGATCAAAATCATACACATCAAACATGGACTTCATCAACGCCGTCAATTTTTCCGAAGGCGTTAAGTCTTTCTCTTTGTTTACGTGATCCACCCGTATATTCAGGTATTGAAGGATTCTTATGGAAAGAGATGCGTACAGCTCTTCCTTGTTTTTAAAATACAGATACAGAGTGCCGGGGCTGAGTTCGGCTTCTTTGGCGATATCCTCGATCGTGGCTTTGTTAAAGCCCTTCTCGGAAAAGACCCGTTTGGCCGCGATGATAATCTGCTGCCGGCGTCTTTCTCTCTCTCGTTGTTTTCTCTCTTGTATTCCCATAGTCACATTTTCTGAATGTTATTTAGTTGTGTAGAAGAGATATATTAAATAATAAAAATTTAGTCAAGGAAAATATATAAAAATATAATTAAACAGCGTATTAAAAAGTGTATTAAAAATATAGTAAAACATAATCGGCGATAGTCAAATTTAATGATGAACTTGCGGGAGGACGATATGAAGATTCTTGTGGCGTATGATGGCTCCATCACATCGGAAAAAGTTTTGGCGGTGGCGGTGTCCCATGCCAAAGCGTTTAAAGCCTCCGTGGAACTGGTCACATCCATGGAAAGCGGAGATGAGAAGCACATGAAACGGATTCAGGAGGCGGAGCGCCAACTTGATTACGCGATAGAAAAATGTGAGCGCAACGGCGTGCCATGCGAAAAACATCTCTTGATCCGGGGACTTGAGCCTGGCGATGATATCCTGAAATTTGCCATGGAAAACAGCGTCGATGAAATTATGATTGGAATCAGACACCGATCCAGGGTGGGCAAGATTGTTTTTGGCTCCACCGCGCAATACATTATATTCAACGCCAGTTGCCCCGTTGTGACCGTCAAAGGAGATGTGAAATCTCGTTAAACCAATGCTTCAAGGGAGTCGCAAAGCAGGCGAACCCCGAATCCTGTGCCCCCGGCCCCGCAATAAGACGCGCATTTTTTTGTGGACGCCGGGCCGGCGATGTCAATATGCGCCCAGCGGGGCGTCTCCACAAATTCAGACAGAAACAGCGCCGCGGTGATGGCCCCTCCCCATCGGGATGAGCTGATGTTCTGAATATCCGCGCATTCGCTCTTTAAAAGCTCTTTGTATTCGTCCGGCAGGGGCATTCTCCAGCATGGCTCATTGTTTTTTTCCCCGGCGGCCTGTATGACCGCCGCCAGCGCGTCGTCATTGGAAAACAGGCCGGCGATCTTTTCTCCCAGGGCCACGACGCAGGCGCCGGTCAGGGTGGCCACATCAATCATGATGTCCGGGGCGTATTTTTTTTCGGCGTAGGTGATGGCGTCGATGAGGATTAAGCGCCCCTCGGCGTCCGTGTTTAATATCTCCACTGTTTTTCCAGAAAGACTTTTTATAATATCCCCAGGGCGCGTGGCGTTCCCCGAGGGCATATTTTCAACCAGAGGCATAAACGCCGTGACATTGATTTTCGGTTTCAGCGTCGCTATGGCGATCATGGCGGCCGCTGTGGCCGCGGCTCCCGACATGTCGACTTTCATGTCTTCGATGGAGCCGGAAGGCTTCAGATTGATCCCGCCGGAATCAAAGGTGACTCCCTTTCCGATGAGCGCCGCATGTTTTTTGGCTTTTTCATGCCGGTATTTTATCACAACCATTCGGGGCGGACTCTGGCTTCCTTCGGACACCGCCAAAAGAGCGTTCATATTCTCTTGTTTCAACTCTTTTTCATTGAGCGTCACCACGTCCAAGTCTTTGCCGGAGGCGGCTTTTGAAATCATTTTCGCCAGTTTTTCAGGCTGTTTGTGGTTGGAGGGGATGTTGATCCATTCTCTGGCCAGAAGGGTTCCCTGGCAGACGATTTCCGTCTTTTTGGCCAGGGCCGCAAATGGTTTCACATCTTTGTCCGAAACCATGATATCGATATTTTTAAGGGGGGAGAGATCCTTTTTCCCCTGGTAAACATCGAACACGTCATTTCCAAGACAGGCGCCTTGAATCATGGATTCCAGAATCAATTCGGTGGCGCGACCGGTTTTTTTTGAGTCCGGGGCCGCGAAGGCCGCCGTTGAAAATTTGTCTTTCATGCATCGCCGAATGGCTTTGCCGCAAAAGGCGCGCAGGGTTTCGCCGTTGAGCTGGCCGGATTCCCCCAGGCCCATGAAAATCACCCGTTTGGCGACGGATTTCGGCAAATCATAAAGGGTGATCTCCTCTTCTTTTTTTCCTGAAAACTCTGGGAATGTTTTTGCCTTTTTATTCAATTGGATGATCTGTTTGTCTCCATGGATCTCTTTGTTGGAGCAGACCGGTATGACCAGGGTTTCAATGGTTTTATTTTCATCGTCAAACGATTTTAATGCGATCATATTCTTACATTCCTTTCGCCTTTCCCAAAGGGGCGTTACGTCCCTTAATTTTATTTTACACAAGCCTTGTTTTTTATTTCAAAACAAAAAAAACATCAACTCTTTTTTCAACCGGTCTTTTTTCAACCGTTCTTTTTTTTCAATCGGCATTTTTCATTCGGACCTCCGCCGCGTCGGGTCAGACTTTGATGAATTGATCCAAAAAAATGACGGGTGATGTTTTAAGCGAGCGGCTATCCTCTGGAAACGGTTTTCATGCGATGGATGTCGTCCCACGACAGATCACGGGGGGCGCAGGGGAAAATCGCGTTGTTTGTAAACAGAGGGTCCGATTGAATATCGTATCTGGAGACGGCCACGGCCTCTTCCCACATTTGGGTGTGGGGTATGGGGGAATAATAGGCCGGAACCGGCTTCAACCCGGCTTTTTTGACCATTTCAGCGGACCAGAGAAACGCCTCTATGCTCATGTTGGGCAGCCCGGCCAACAGGTAAGCCCCGACCCGGTTTTTTTTGAATCCCGCTTTTTTCAGGGATGAAACCGCGGAAAGAAATTCATTTTCAGTGACTTTTCGATCCATCTCCCTCTGTTTAAAATCGGCGGTCTCCAACCCGAGACGTATGGATTTGAACCCGGATTTAAACAGCAACACCGCCATCTTTTCCGATATTTCGCGGACATGAATGGCGTTGGGGGTGTGAAACCTCAAGTTTAAATTTTTTTCAATTATTTTTTCCAGCAACGGCTCGGCGCGGCGGTCATGGCGCGCCAGAAGGGCGTCGTCATAAAAGACAAAATCTTTGATTCCCCATTTTTTTTCCCAAAAAAAGATCTCATCCGCCACCGCCTCGGGATCGCGAAACCAATGATCGGGATTTAAAAACCCCGATGCGCAATAGGAGCAGGAAAACGGGCACCCTCTGGATGTCAAAAGGGGAATATAACCCGTTTTTCTTTGAAGATCAAAGGCGGGGCGGGGCCAGGCGTCGGGATCATCAACGTCAAAGGCCGGCTCGGCGTCGAACCCGGTCTGTTTGCAGACCAGATGGATGATCTCTTTTTCCGCCGGACCCGAAAAGACCATGTCGGCCCCGGAATGCGCCGTGGCAAAGTCATGGCAGAGGGTGGCGAAGACGCCTCCCAGAATCAGGGGCGTGTCCGGGAATTTTGTTTTAAGACTGGCGATGGTTTCAAAGACCCCTGGATACCAGTAGGTCATCAGAGAGGTCATCAGTATCAGGTCCGGGGGGTCTATGGCGTCAAGATCGTCTTCCAGCCATTTTTTTTTAATGCCGTACCGCGAAAAAATTTTCGGGACATCTTCAAGGCCCGGCGGTTTGGGCAGACGCGTTTTCAAATAGGGCCCCCGGCCGTAACGGGCCAATGGATCGGAAAATGGGGCTTTGGGATGGAATCGGTCCAGGCAGTCGATGTAGGTCGTTATAAAGCCGGAGCTTCGGAGTATGGCGGCCAGAGACAGCAGTCCCAAGGGCTTGGCCCAGAAATCGTAGGCCGCAAAGTCGTGTATCCAGGGGTTGACCAGAAGGATATGGGGGGCGTCGGGTTTCATTTTATGGTTTAAAGATTGACGCGAGTGTGACGGATGAACCCCGGAGGGTGATGACCCGACGCGTTATAAATGGGAGTCATTTTTTTTCAGGTGTGGAAACCGTCTGCGGGAAATAGACCATGGATGTTTTTTTTAATTCTTTCCGGCTGAAAAGGATTTTATAACTATCCACACCGACGGCTTCGGAGAGTCTTCTCGCGATGTCCCGGCAACCCGCTTCACTGGTGGAATGGACCATGGTGTATAGATTGTAGGGCCATTCAGGCGCCGGGTTTCGGCGGTAGCAGTGGGAGACTTCGGGAAAGGCGGCCATTTTTTCTCCGGCCTCATTCACTTGATCCTCATCCACTTGCCACGCCAGCATGGCGTTGGCTACGAATCCGGATTTTTGATGGCGGAGGGTCGCCCCAAAGCGTCGAATGATCCCGCTGTCACACAGGCGTTTCAATTGATCCAGATAAACGGATTCGTCGATTCCCATTTTGTCCGCCATCTCTTTGTAGGGGCGGGATGTGACCGGGGTGTCCTCCTGAAGGGAGGCGATGATTTTTTTTTCCAGTTCTGTCAGCATATTTGGCAGCATATTTGGCGAGTTTTTTTTTAAAAAAAAGAATTTACTATTTTTGACTTGTGATCAGCCAATAGATCACAGGCCCAAAGACGGAAATTAAAATCATGATTCCCGGGATAGACTTATAAGGGGTGGTCCAAGGGGTTCCTTCGTCTCGTGATTTTGAGACTTCTTTTAAAAACCAGGTTCCCAGAAAAACAGCGGCCACCAGAATGGCCAAAAGCTTTGCGATGATAACTATAGTTGACACACTTCACCTCTTTTATTATTCTTTCCAAAACGTTTGCGGTTATATCGAAAAAACCGCTTTCATGCAATAGAAATATCCATCCAATCCATTTATTTTATTTTTCAAAAAGGTCAGGAGGTTTGTAATGCGCGATGTGTCGTATGGTCTTAAAGGAAAGGTGGCGGTGGTCACCGGCGGAAGCAGGGGAATTGGTCTGGAGATAACCAGGCGTTTGCTGGATCAAGAGGCAAAGGTCGTTATTTGCGGGAGAAAACCGGATGGACTGCGGGCCGCGGTCGCGGAGATGGGAGCCGGGGAAAATCTTGTGGCGATCCCGGCCCATATCGCCAGACCGGATGACGTGGCCGCGCTGTTTGACCGGGCGCAAGAGGCGTTTGGCCGGGTCGATATTTTAATCAATAATGTGGGGATGAATATCATCACCGGCCTGGTGGACGCGGATATTTCTCTGTGGCAAAAAATCATTGATTCCAACCTCACCGGCGCCTTTATCTGCTCCCAGGCCGCGGCCCGGATCATGCGAGAGCAAAAAAAAGGGAAGATCGTCAACATCACATCCATCGCCGCCAGACGATCGGCTCCGGCCATGGGGATATACGGCATCGCCAAGGCGGGCATTGAGATGATGACCCGCGCCTTTGCCCAGGAATTGGCGCCGTTTGACATCCAGGTCAACGCGGTGGCTCCCGGCATGGTCAAGACCGCTTTCAGTCAGCCCTTCTGGTCCAATTCCGAAATTTGCGATCTGGTGGTCAAAGGGATACCCGCGGGCCGCATCGCCGACCCGTCTGACATCGCCGACCCGGTTTTGTTTTTATGCTCGTCCGCCGCGGATTTTATCAACGGACAGGTGATTCCGGTGGATGGCGGGGCCAGCGCCATATGAGATTTATCGCGGATTTTCATGTCCATTCCAAATTTTCACGGGCCACCTCCAAAAATCTTGATCTTGAAAACATCTACATCGCGGCCCGGATGAAGGGAATCGACGTGGTGGGAACCGGCGATTTTACCCATCCTGAGTGGAGACGGGAGATGAGGGAACGGCTGGAGCCGGCGGAGCCGGGCCTGTACAGATTAAAAAAAGAGATTGAAACGGCCTGCCAGGCCCATATTCCCGATTCATGCCAGGGGACGACGCGGTTTGTTCTCACCTCTGAAATTAGCAACATATACAAAAAAAACGGGCGGGTCCGGAAAAATCACAACCTGATATTGCTTCCAGACCTTGAGGCGGCGGATCGTTTCAGCGCCCGTTTGGAGAAGATTGGAAATATCCGATCCGACGGGCGGCCCATACTGGGGCTGGACGCCCGGAATCTTCTGGAAATCATGCTGGAGACCGACCCGGACGGTTTTTTCATTCCGGCCCATATATGGACCCCCTGGTTTTCCCTGTTCGGATCAAAGTCCGGTTTTGATTCCCTGGATGAATGCTTTGAAGACCTTACCCCCCACATTTTTGCGCTGGAGACCGGCCTGTCGTCCGATCCCCCCATGAACTGGAGGGTCTCCGGCCTGGACGGGCTCACCCTGATTTCCAACTCGGACGCCCATTCCCCCATGAAGCTGGGCCGGGAGGCGAATCTTTTTGACACGGGCCGCGATTATCGCCAGATCGTCTCCGCCATGAAAACCGGGGATCCCCGCCAATTTTTGGGCACGCTGGAGTTTTATCCCGAAGAGGGGAAATATCATCTGGACGGCCACCGAAATTGCGGGGTTCGCCTCTGGCCTGCGGAGAGCAAAAAACTGGAGGGATTGTGCCCGTCATGCAACAAACCTCTGACCCTGGGGGTGTCCCACCGGGTGGAGGATCTGGCGGATCATCCCCTGGGGCGGAGGCCGGAAAAATATCACCCCCACCACGGCATTGTTCCGCTGACCGATATTCTTTCGGAAATATTAAAAGTGGGGCCCGGATCAAAAAAGGTTCAACGGGCCTATGCCTCTATTTTGAAAAAATTGGGTCCCGAGTTGCCCATACTCCATTCCCTCCCCCTGGAACAACTGGATCATGCCGGGCTGGCGCCTTTAAAAGAGGCCATCCGCCGCGTCAGACAGGGAAATATAGAGGTTTTGGGGGGATATGACGGAGAGTTTGGGGTGGTGAAGATTTTTGAACCCGGCGAGATCGAAACGCTTTTCGGGCAACGCTCCCTGTTTGACATCACGCCTTCCAAGGGCCGGTCGTCAAAAAACGGTCCCGCGTTAAAACCGCCGTCCCCCCGGAAAAAGAGACCGAAGCCATCGCCTCCCCCAAAAAAACAGGAGACCCAAAAAACAGAGGCGCCGCCGGATCGTGACGTCTTGAAATTTAATGCGGAACAGAAAAAAGCCGTGGAACAGGAATCCGGCCCGACCCTGATCACAGCCGGTCCCGGAACCGGAAAAACCCATACCTTGGCCGGAAGGATCGCCCATCTGATTGAAAAAAAAGGGGTCTCGCCGGACCGGATACTGGCCGTGACCTTTACCAACAAGGCGGCCGCGGAAATGAGACAACGCCTCTCCCGTCTGGTTTCCGGCCTTGAGCGTTTCCCGTATGCGACGACATTTCATTCCTTTTGCCTGGATGTTTTGGAGAGCGGCGACGCGCCTGTGGGGGATGGGGAAAAGGGGGATGAACAAAGGCTGTTTTTACTGGATGAAGACGAACGGAAATCGCTGGTGGCCGACGCCGTCGCCCTGGTCAAAGATCGCGGCGTCGTCCTTGGCTCGGGTCCAGGCCGGTTCGCCGACGGCATTGCGCGGGCCAAACAGAATCTGTTGTCCCCCGAAGATTCCCTTGAGACGGCGGCCCGGGGCATTTATCCCGGAGAACTTTCTTCGGTTTACCGCGCCTACATGGATATTTTGTCGTCCCAGGGGCTGTATGATTATGAAGACCTTATTTTCGAAACCCACCGCCGGTTTCAGTCGGATTCCGATTTAAGACAGCGGTATGCCCACCGGTTCGCCTATATTTTTGTGGATGAATGCCAGGATCTGAATTTGGCCCAGTACCGATTGATTCGGCTGCTGGCCCCGCCGGATAAACCCCTTTTTTTGATCGGTGATCCAGATCAGGCCATTTATGGGTTTCGGGGCTCGGACCCCGTCTATTTGAAAACATTTCTGGAGGATTACCCCCACGCGTCCGTTCGATCCCTGGTCAAAAATTATCGCTCCGCCGCCGCCATTTTAGACGCCTCTTTTCAGGTGATGGAAAAGGCTCGCTTTGACGCGTCGGCCCCACGGATCTATTCCAACATTCAGGGCATGGACGCGATTGGAATCATTGAGACCGAAACGGAAAAGGCGGAGGCCGAAGGGGTGGCGGCCACCATTGAGCGGATGACCGGGGGCGCCAGTTTTTTCTCCTTTGATTCAAGGCGGGTGGACCCGTCATCGGATTTGGCGCCGGGTTCTGGAAACCGGGGTTTTTCTGATTTCGCGGTTTTGTTCCGGACCACGGCCCAAGGCGAGATCATTAAAAAAGCGCTGGACCGGTCTGGAATGCCCTGCCGGCTTTCAAGCAAACGGGACCGCTTTTTTAAAAAAGAGCTGGGCGGCCTGATGACCCTGTTTAAAATCATCAATGATTGCGGCCCGGCCGCGGACATGACGCCTCTGTTTCGCCAGACCCAGTCCGGGGTGGGCCCCAAAACAGTCGCGGCGTTTAACGCGTGGCGATACAAAAACGGCTTGACCCTGCCCCTGGCCATGAAACAGGCGCGCCGGTTTCCGGTTCCCGGAGTGGGAAAAGCGGCCCAGTATAAGCTGGCCGCTTTTTTTGATGGCGTTGAATCCATTAAAAAGGAGGCGGGGCGGGCGTCTGCGGCGGATCAACTGGAGTATCTCGGGCGGTTTTTAAAAATAGAGGCGGCCGCGAAAAAAAACCCGGAAATCGAAAAGGGGTTTTTGCGGCTCATGGACATCGCCGGGAAAAAGGGCGCTCCCCCCCGCCGGTTTCTTCAACAGCTGGCCTTGGAGACCGACTCCGACGTCAGTGAACCGGGGGTGGAAACGATTTCCCTGATGACCATGCATGCCTCCAAAGGGCTTGAATTCCCGGTGGTTTTCATTGTCGGGTGTGAAAATGGCCTGATTCCGTTTCACCTGGGGGGCTCGGATTCGGGAAACCGGGATGTTAAACCGGGGGGCGACCCGGATTTTAATATGGATGAAGAGCGGCGCCTCTTTTATGTGGCCATGACCCGGGCCAAACAAGAGCTGTATCTTTCCTTTGCCAAACGACGAACCGTTTACGGGAAGACCGGTCCCCGAAGTCTCTCTTTGTTTGTGTCGGACATTGAAGACGGGCTTCAAAAACCGGTGGATGTGTTTCAGGGGAAAAAAAGGGCGCCCCGGCAGATTCAGCAAACTCTTTTTTAAATTGGGTTTGTAATGGTGAAAATATTTGGTAGGGAAGTCATGTTCGTATGTCGGCATTAATTTTGTTTCCCATGGGAATTGACAGGCAGATTCATTCACAGGAGGGCTGCCAAAGAAGGAGACTATTTCTTTCATGAAAAGATTTTTTCAATTTTTGGTTGCATTGGAGATAAGGACTTTCGAAAATCATGGGGCTGATATCCGATGGTATGATGGAATTTTTGGATTTAAACAATATGTCGTTTTATCTGCGCCAACTGTGAGAAAGAATAAAAAAAATAAGGTGCTTGCATGGGTCATGATGATTTTTTTAGCGTGTGTTTACGCCTGTTTTTTTGGGCCCTTTTTTTTGTTTTCAGCATCCAATGTGTATGCGGATGGAACAAGATTATATCTCGTCCAGGCGTCGCCCAGTCTGAAAGAAGAAAAAGCCCGAACAATGGCGAATGAGCTCGGGAAATCTCTCGATAAAACATTTTTTGAAGAAAGGTCGGTTCCACTTAAAAAAAAAGTATATGTGATCCAAATCGCTTCATTTGAAGAACAAAAAAATGCGATCAATATGAAAAAAAAGCTTGAGAAAAAAGGGTTTTCATTAATTTTATATAAATCGTCCAGAAAAAAAAAGAGCTGGTTTGTTTTGGCTCTCGGGATATTTGAAGACAAGAACAAAGCGAAACAAGCTGGAGACAGATATCAAAATAAAATTAAAAATGATCCGGTCATACTTAGAGTTTTTGATCAGGATCGGTTGGGAAAAAAAATAATTAAAGGGGATGCCAGAGTTTATGAAGAACCTGGCTATTCCAAGGCGCCAGAGCCGCAAACGGATGATGACGCGCCAAAAACAAATATCTCGCCGGATGAGCATTCTAAAGAATCTGACGATTTGGAAACATCTGTCAACGAAGAGATTATGCCGATAAATTCTCAGAAAGTTTTATCCGCGCATGATTCGACTTCGGATGTTCGGGAAGAGATTTTAGAAAATAACGGGGATACCAGCGGCCATGAAGAAGTCCGCGAATCGGATGAAGAGGCGGATATCCGTACTCAAGACTCTGAAACAGACGCCCTCGAAAGGGATGCGGAAATTAACGCCACACAAATGAATCAACTGGCGGATGGTGAAAAAAACGTCCTTCCGTCTTCCAATGAAAAGAAAGCGGCGCGTATAAAAATTGAAGACGTTTTATTCACAGGCAACACGGTTATTGACACCGAGGCTCTTAGAAATGAAATTAAAGAATTTCGCGGCCGTGAATTGACCAAAGAAGCGACGACGGAAATAGTGGAAAAAGTGACCCAATTTTATACGGACAAAGGATATTTGTTGGCAAGAGCATATTTGCCGCCGCAGTATTTTCATCCCGCGCGAAGTTTTCTGGTTATCGCTATTGTTGAGGGGAAAATAGGCGAAGTTGAAATCAAGGGCAATGCATACTACCATAAAAACGTGATAAAAAAAAATCTGGGATCACAGATAAATCATAAGGTTATCAAGGATGACAAGATTGAGGAGGGATTGATTGGAATAAAGAATATGCCGAATATCAACGCCGCAAAAACAGAGGCGTTTTTTAAAAAAGGAAGAGAAGCCAGCACGGTGGATTTGATTATAAAAACAGAAAATACCTTGCCGTATAAAATGGGAATGGATTACAATAATTTGGGCTCGCAATTGACGAGTAAAAATCGATTTGGGGCTCATTTTGAAATAGTTGACCCGATGTTTGGCGGCACGTTGATGTTAAAGAGCAGTTTCGGGTCAAATTTTAATTTTGGCGATTTTTCGTTGTTGGACGGAAGTTGGTCGGTTCCCGTCAATGGATACGGAACATCCGTTTTATTGGGGTATACAAAGAGCCAATATAGCCTTGGAAAGGAGCTGGAAAATCTTGGCATCAAGGGAAATTCCACCATATACAGTTTAAAAGCGACGCATCCCTTGAAGCGGAAAAGGGCGTTAAATTTGCGCCTGTCCGCAGGATATGACGCAAAACATGCAAAAAATTATTTACTGGATGAATTATACGGCATTAATCATCTGGGTATTTATTCGCTGGCATTGGATTTTGATTTTGATGATTGGTTTCATGGGAAAAATATTGGAACATTTGGATGGCATTATGGAAAAGTAAGGATTAATGACAGAGATTTTTTGGGGCGACCCGATGCGGATGAAACATTCTCCCGATTTACAATGGATTACGCCCGCATTCAAAATTTGCACACTCCATTCAAATTTGCGAAATATTTGCCGGTTATAGATATCGCTCATTTAATATTTCGCGTTTCCTGCCAATTATCCATGGATAGATTGTTGCCTATGGAAGAGGTTGCCATTGGCGGTTATGGAACAACAAGGGGGCATGAGTCCTCGTTATTTCTTGGAGATTCAGGGTACACGCTTTCAGGCGAGCTGAATTTTACGCCTTCGTTCCTTACAAAAAAAACTTTTTTTGGGCAACCTGGAGGCCAATCGTATAAGTTGGCCCTGTTTCTGGATCACGGGGCCGCGGTTAGAAACGATCCTGAACTAGGGGAGGCGCAATTTGAAAGCATCACCGGCTATGGAGCGGGTTTTCGACTGTTCTATAAAGATATTTTTCAGCTTAAGTTTGACATGGCGTTTCCCACGAACAAAGCCGTCTGGGATGAAGATGATATTTATTATTATATTATGATGTCGTATAACTTTTTTTAAGGCGTTCAAACCATATCGAATGAGGATCAGTGAAAATGGATCAGATTTCTGATAAACCGATTGATTTTTTTTCAGCCTTGATTGACCAAGGCAAACAGATTTACGCTATTCTGGACGCCGCATCGAAACCTGAAATTCCAAAGCAATTGTGGCGCTTCAACGCGGAATACACGTCTTTGTATAAAGACGAGCCAGAGGAAAAGTATGACGACGTCGCGCCATATTTGGTCAATCTTTCCGGGGATGGTGGAAAACCGGGGGCGTTGATGGAATGGGTGTTTGAAGAATGCTGGGGCGGTGGGAACGCTATATTCTTTGAAGCGAACGCCGACAGCCACTCGTTGCTGGCGCATTTTCAAAGATTTACACTGGTTGTCAACGAGGCGGGCAAAGGCATGCTTTTCCGTTTTTATGATCCGCGTGTTTTAAGAGTTTATCTTCCCACCTGCACCCCTGAGGAATTGAAATATATATTTGGCCCTGATATCCACGCCTTTTTTATGGAAAACGAAGATGGGGGGCCGGTGTCGGTTTTTTCCCCCAAGGAAGAGATTTTGCTAAAAAGCATCGTCGCCCCGCCGCCGATTTTGGTTATTCGCAAAGAACAGATGGCTCTGTTTCAGAGCCATGCCCTGGAACAATTTATTATTAAATCAATATCTTTTTTAAAAAAGAATTTCTTGGTATGGAGTCTGCATCGAAGTGATGAAGCGATACGGTTATTTGTTGAAGAAACCATTCGTTTTGGGGGCGGATATAATATCCGTAAGCAGATCAATCTCCAAAAAATAATGCATTATCAAATTGAATATTCATTTGAAATCCCTTTGTCTGGCTATCTGCAAGAACGGTTGGCTGGAAAAGATCTGAATGAAACGCAGAGGGTGGAGCGTTTTTATTTTGGATTAATCAAAAATCAACATCTTGTTGAAATGAGACTGGAGTGAAAAAATGCCAATCGGATCACCTGGCAACGGAATGGAGTCTGAATATACAGGAGACGACGACGATGCGGGTTCCAGCATTCAGAAATGCCCGTTGGGCGAGGAAGATTGCCGGGAAAAAAAGAGTCTTGACACCATTTCCATACGGGGGCGGCTGTTTTTTGACGGGACTTTAAACAACAGGACAAACACCGACAATAGATTGGAGAGCACGGATATATACAGCGCCCATAAGGGAAAGAAGAGTTACAAGAGTTATGAGAATGATTACACCAATATAGCAAAGCTTGAGAAGTATGTGACGCGGGATGAGCAGGCGGACCATTCTTTTTCATTGTATATTGAGGGTCCGGGAACAGAGGATGAAAAGGGCGATGAGTTCGTTGGGTATGCCCTTGGCACGGGAGACACAGGCGTCAAAGCCAAGGCTGAAAAAGGCATTCAGAGAACCATTGACAAGGTCAAAGAACTTCAGCTCAAAAAATCTAATCAAAAAATGGACCATATTTATTTGGATTTGTTTGGCTTCAGCCGAGGGGCCGCCGTGGCCCGGTATTTTATTCATGCGGCGTTGCAAGACAAAGAAAATGGCTTGATGGCCCGATTGGCTGAGTCGGGGGTTTCGGTGAACGGGGTCAAAATTAAATTCATGGGGTTGTACGACACGGTGGCGTCGCATGGATTGTCTCATTCGAATGACACTTCTAAATTGCATCTTGCAGCCATCCGCGAGGCTGAGAAAGTGGTTCAGCTTGCGGCGGCCGATGAATACAGGAAAAATTTTCCTCTCACCAATATCGACAGCGCCGGGGAAAAAGGCGTTCAAAAGTTTTTGCCTGGATCCCACTCTGACATTGGAGGCGGATATATTGACCGCGCCGATGAAAAAGATCATGAAATCTTGGTTTTGTACGGGTATAATACAGCTTGGGATGAAAAGAGGATCATGGCCCTATTGGAGAATGAAAAAAAATGGTTAATAGAAACGGGTTGGCATACTGAAGAGGATATCCGAATTGAGGGTATTGACGTTGGTGAGGACTGGAAGAAATTTGTATTGAAGGCGACGCGGACAGGGATAAGAAACAGATACAGCCGGATTCCCCTTCGCATCATGGCGGATTACGCCAGAAAGGAGGGCATTGATTTTAATGAAAAATTTCCTAAACGACATTCGGTTCCCGAAGAATTAAAGGGAATAAAAGAAGTCATCGACCGCTATTTGAATTTATCCAAACCGTCGATTCCGGGCGATTGGCGAAAAAACGCGCCAGCGTTGACAAAATTAAGGCATGAGTATTTGCATTTTTCCTCCCGTTATGGGGGATCATTTGACGTCCATAAGCCGCGCTTTGCAAATGACGACAGCCTGGGCGGCGAAAGAGAGAGAGAAATCCATGAAGGTTAGGGGAAAAAAGAGATTTACAGGTCCATTGTTATTCAGCGTCATGATAATGTTTTTAATGTCTGGTTGCATAAAGGGATACAAAATGACGGATAAATTTGACTGGCTGCCCACCGAGTGCGGCCCTGAAAAGTACCCCATGGAAATTGTTCATGGGGAGTTTATTTTTGAAAACGGGAGGTCTGCTTTTATCCCCAACGGAAAGACTCTTCGAAACGGGTGGGGGAAGCACGGCTCAACCTGGATCGTTGGCCCGGATGTCAAACCGGTCCCTGTGAAAATGGATATTGTCTTTTTTTCTTATACCGAAGACAAGTTTTATGGGGGAAGTTTTGATTTGCCGCATAAAAAGATGTCCGAGTTGTTTCATGAGGGTTATGACAGGGCTTATTTCCCAGATAGCAAGGAGACCTATGGCTATATAATGGCGGGCGTGGCGCCCAGGGGAGAAATATCCGTCTGGATGGGAACGGGACGGATTGTGGAAGTCGCCTCTTTTCAGGCGGAAGAGATTGAGGTTGACTGGAAAAGGATGCTCGACAATCCGGCGATTTCAAGGGAAGAGTTTGTTAAAGACGTGTTGGAAGAGAATTTAAGCAAAGAGGAGATTTCTCTTCTGAGAAAAGAGGGCGTTCCCCATGGCAGATGGACGCATACGTACCGAAAAAAATACGACTGGGAACCGGAAATAAGCCCCGACTGGAATAAACCTGAAGATATACTTTTGGACACATTTAATGGAGAGGTGGAATTTTTTGATTTTACCAGGGCGGATGTGGGGAAAACATTGGATCGCGACCGCGCCCTTCCCAAAAAAGTTAAAATGGGCTGGGACAACCCCAAGTGGGGGAATTGCCTGCAGACCATTTTTTTTGATGAGCAAGAGGTGTTTAAGGCCTTTGATAAATTTCATGAAATCCATCCGGGCGCAACGCTTGCGTTGGAGTTTGAAGTCAGCGATGTTTCGGAAACGATACGAGTTTTTTTAAAGGATGACCAACATCTGATTGAGCTTAAAAAAATAAAATATGGAACGAGATACCATTCAATGGCAGAGTAGCTTTAAATCGGTTTTGGTTGGTCGCTTGCGCGTGGTTCATGGGTTGCATGGGAGATTTTTCGGCCGTGGGTCCATGATTTAAAAAAATGAAGGCCATCATGGCCAGATTTTAGAGGTGGTTATGATAAGGGGATTTTTTTTATGAAAAAAGAAATGATCTTTTTTTTAATTGTTACGTGTATTTTTCCATTTCATATTTTTGCGCTCCCCCAAAATGGGACGGTGGTTCATGGGGCGGCGGCGATTTTGGAACCTGACGCCGTGAATATGCGCATTGAACAACAGACAGATCAAGCGATTATAAACCGGGACAGTTTTAGCAT
>Ga0307987_1000109_pt1 | contig 49044 bp, 39 predicted proteins | sample EllFjometagen181_FD_203157 | JGI IMG/M metagenome (GOLD analysis project Ga0307987, IMG submission 203157) | Marine microbial communities from Ellis Fjord, Antarctic Ocean - #181 | ecosystem: Environmental > Aquatic > Marine > Unclassified | place: Southern Ocean | collected 2014-10-08 | reverse complement strand
TAGCAAAATTTGATCTGTAATGTCAAAGTATAAAAGGAATAATTAGTATGTTTTCATCTCAAACAATCATATATCTTGGTATCTTCGTACATATATCTCTTTGTATTGGTGTAACCATTCATGCATTGTTGGCACGCAAAGAGACATCTTCTTTGTTAATTTGGCTTATTATCACATATAATATACCATTTTTTGGTGCACTTCTATATTTTAATCTTGGCGTTAATAAAATTAAGGTTGCAAGACTTGGTCGACGGGCACTCACAGAACAGATTTTGAATGCGGAATATACGTCATATGATAAAAAAACAACGGTGCATGAGTTTCTGAAATCATACAGAGCACATCAACACAAGCCTATGTCCACAGACTTTAGCAAAGCATTTGATGATGCTTTAAGTAAAATATATAGAGAATCATCAGTGGTGGGTTTCAATAAACTTACTCCACTAATAACTGGTGATAATTTCTATCCAGAGCTTATGAAAGAGATTGTAAAGGCAGAGCATCATATACATATTCAGTCATATATTATTCAGGGAGATGAAATTGGAATTGCATTGATGGAAGCTCTTAAGAAAAAGGCTGAGTTAGGAGTTATAGTTCGTGTGATGTATGATACATTGGGGTCAACAAAAGCCCATCTTACACGCTTCTTTACGAAATATAAAAAAGTTAAAAATATGCACATAGTAGGATGGACTATTGCAAATCCATTAAAAAGACAATTGCAGATTAATCTCAGAAATCATAGAAAAAGTGCAATTATTGATGGCAAAAGTGCATTTTTTGGTGGCATAAATTTTGGCAAAGAAAATATAACTCGAGGAGATTTACAGCCCATCAGGGATTATCACTTTCGTATAGAAGGTCCTGGAGTTTTAGAACTGCAGTATGAGTTTCTTAGAGATTGGCTTTTCATGACAAATGTGTCAATTGATAAACTGTTTAATTCAAAATATTATCCGGAGCAGGAGAGCTGTGGCGATGCAAACGTTCGTTTAATAAATACAGGACCGGAAGAAAACAGCACCCCTATGACAGATCTATACTTTTTAGCAATAACAAAAGCAAAGAAAAGTATTGTTGCTGTAACACCATACTTTCTGCCAAACTCAGAGATCCTTCAAGCTCTGAAAAATGCAAAGAATACAGGGGTAGAAGTTAGAATCATTACTCCCAAAAAGAACAATCATAAATACGCCGAGCTTGCTGCAAAAGGCAATTATAGTGATCTACTTGAATGTGGTGTTGAAATTTATGAAAGAGGCGAACCGTTTATGCATGCAAAGGCAATGATTATTGATGATGAAATTGTTATTGTAGGTTCTTCTAACTTGGATATAAGAAGTTTAACTTTGAACTACGAATCAAATGCAGTTGTTTATTCGGAAAATTTTGCCCAGATATTCAAAGAAATTGTTCTCTTTGATCAAAGTCAAAGCAAACCTATCTCATATAATGATTGGGAAAAGCGTGGCAAATTTGAAATTGCCCTTGAAGACATCTGCAACCTTCTAGCACCAGTGATATAAGAAAATGCGTAAATGGCAGGAATTACAAATAATTGAAAGTTGAAGATTTTGGAATAGCTCCGCAGGTATTTATTTAATTCGATGACCATCATCCTTCGGTACTACGGCTCGACAAAGACGGTCGACGCTATAGTACACTAAAAGAGATTTGAACCCTAAACTTGTAGCGGCGATGGTTCATCGCCGAAAGTGCTGCATTTATACTACAACCCTTCATTCTCTTGTTTTTTATGGTTGATTGTTTTTGGAGATATTTATAACTCTTTTGTTCTCAATATGTTGTAAAACAAAACATTAACCGCCAACTTTTTTTTTTATATTCTTTGTGCTCTTTGCGCCTTCGTGCGAGAAAACTCTTCTCTTTCTTTCTTTATTTTTTTAATCTGCGTTAATCTGCGTAATCTGTGGATAAAACTCTTTTGGTTGCGACTTGACCGCTCTATGTAATGTACGCTTTTAGGTAGGCCATTCGCTATGCTCATTGCTGTCGAAAACTCCAGCCTCACTTCCGCTGGTCGTGTGCAAGTGGTTGTGTAGGGCTGACAGCCCTCAATAACATAGCCTAGGGCAACGCCCTAGGAAAAATATACACAAGCAAAGCTTGTTTCCTGCTCACGGCAGTGTCTTTCCTTGGTAATTGGATGTTGAGTGTTGGTAATTGGATATTCATTCATCCTTTAGATTCTTTTGTCTTTCATTCGATATTCGAAGTTGGACGTTCATTTGGCATCTTAACACTTAATTACTAACTCGTAGCTCTGATCTGACTCTTATCTCATACTTCTTAAATCTTGATTTTTTTCAGAAATCACCTCCCAGACAACCTTTGGTTTCTCAAACCTATCAATTGTATGTTCCTCCAAAGATAAAATATTCCAACCACTGTCAAAAAGTTCCTTCACATCATTCTTATCAAAAAATCTTTTTAGTTTGCCATCCACAAGATAATAGTGCCTGTCTACCTCGGGATTTCCAACAGCTCCATAATTGATGTCATTTACAGAATTGACACGACACAGAAACAGTCCATCACCAGTTAAACTGTCCTTGACTCTTGATATCATTTTTACAGTATTTTCCCATGTCATATAATGCATAGATAGACTTGCAACAATTACATTGTATTTGTTTTCACCAGGAAACTTTTGTTGCATATCTTGATGCAGAAAAGTTGCTTCTGGCACAAGAGCTTTTGCTTGATCAAGATACTCTTCTGACATATCAATACCAATGACAGACACCCCTGCATCGACAAGAAGCTTTGTATCCCAACCCCAGCCACAACCAATCTCCAATAAAGATTTTTCTGCACACTTCTTTTTTATCAGCGGCAACCACCTGTTCAGCCATTTGTCATTATGATTCATAATCTGTTTTCTTTGTGAAAGGTCTAAGATATTCGTACTACAACCCTTCATTTTCTTGTTTTTTATGGGTGATTATTATTTTAAATATTTCTAACAATATATTTGTCAACAACTTACAAATTAATTTTATACCTATCAACTTTTCATGAGAACGAGGACATTCTCGCTCCCCTTCTTGCAATACAATACTGATCTGCAGATTTTAAATTAACTCACTCGAGTGTGGCTAAACTCTTTCTTACAACTCACGCACTCACGCACTCGAGCACTTCCCAACTCTCTTCCTATTCTTTGTGTCTAAAACTCTTTCTTACAACTCACGCACTCGAGCACTTGCGCACTTCCCAACTCTCTTCCTCTTCTCTGCGTTCTCTGTGCCTCTGCTCGAAAATTCTTTTGGTTGCGGCTAGTCCGCCCTATGTTACGTAATACGTGTTAAGTGCTAAGGTATAAGAAAAGCGTGCACTTTTTACAGTATATAGTACAAATTATACATTTCTATATTTGTTTTTTATACTGTATAAGTCAATAAAAAGTTTAAAACAATATGACATTTTCACCTTTGAGTCGCCTTTGTCTATCCATGATTTTAATGGTACTTCATACATGGTTTTTGTGCCAGCTTGACGACCATATATTTTAAGAATTCGAAAAAAGATCTCTACATCAAACAGCCATTTTGATATAAATTCTTCATGAAAAATCTCTTTAGCTAATTTGTTGTTAAAACATTTACATCCACACTGAGTGTCATAAACCCTTAAATCCAAAGCAATAGATATCATCGTTGCAACAAATCGTCCTATAAGAAAACGGTATCTTTTTCTTTGAATGTCTGAGCCAAGCCTTAATATTCTTGACCCGAAGCAAAAATGAATTTTATCATCTAAATACTGACTTATACTTATACATTCTTCTAAAGAAACTGATAAATCAGCATCAATATATGAAATATATGTAGGGTTGAATTTGTCTAAAGAATATAAAATCCCTTTTTGTACAGCCCCAGCTTTTCCAACATTTTTTTCGTATGTTAAAAATTTAATTTGTTGCGGGTTTTGATTGGCCATAGAAGTGATGGTATCCAATGTGCCATCTGAAGACCCATCATTAACAAAACATAGTACGACGTTTTTGTTTGTATTTACAAAATTGATGTAGCTAGCGACATCAAGTCTTCGGGATTCGTTATAACAGGGGATGACGATTAAATTTGATTGCATAATATTATTTTAATTTAAAGATTTTGTTTATAGTGTTATTTGAAAATTTGAATGAATGATATTCATATTCTTTAAGATCATCATAATCATCAGGATGACCTCTAAAATTTGTGATAAAATATGTAGCATTTTTACGTGATGTGAATCTTATTCTCTTTCTGTCCTGATCTTTTAGCATTCTAATGTTTTCTCGGCCAGGAGGGTTTGCTACACATATTGAGATTCTTTGAGAACTGTCATTTGATAATATATATTCGAGAGCTTGTTTATATGATGTTCCCCAATAATCCATATCAAAAGATTTTCTTATGTGTTCAGGTTCTTTTTTCGAGAGAAGTGCGTTGAAATAAACATTATTAAAAGGATAGTTAACTATCATAAATGATGCTGTAAGTGTCATTGATAGTAAAATTACAGATATTAATGAATACCCAAGTATTTTGTTCTTTCTTTTTAATAAAAAGTTTAATCCATATATTCCAATAAAAACCATGGGTGGATACACAAAATATAGTTGTCGCCATCCATCATATAAAACAGATTTCAATATAATTACAGCCATAATGGGAGCGAAAGCACAGACGGCAAATAAAATGTTTATCCTTTTGTCATTGTTTCTAAAAAAGACAATAGGTTTCCTGAAAAAATTTGCAATCAATATGCCAACCCCTGTTAGAAATGTTAATATGTATATTATTGGCGTAGTTATGGCAAACCAAACTGGAAAATATTGCCAGCCAATCTCCTCTGCTAAGATAAATTGTCCACCAAAAAGAACAGAATGTCCCCACCTGAATTTTGACATGTTTTTAAATGCAAAAATAAAATTTTTAATTGGGGAATGCCATAAGAAAGGCCATGAAGCATATAAAACAAGAAGAGATATTGAAGTAAATAAAGTAATTAGAAGCAGGTTTTTCTTAACAGAACCTTCTTTAAAGAATATATCAAGAAACAAAAAAAGTAGAATAGTCGCAGGAACAATAACCCCCATAATTCGTATATTAATAAGAAGTCCTACACCAATACCTAGAAGTATAAATCTAATAATATTTTTTTTGTTAAATGCTAATCTTGTTAAGTAAAGACACATTATAAGCATTGATAAAAACGGCAAATCCTTTGTGTTAAAAAAAGAGTGAGTGTATATTCTCGGATTAAGAACCAGAAATAGAAATGCGAGAGTTGCCAACATTTTGTTTTTATATATGCTATCAATAAGGAGAAATGCTGCTAAAGCCCCGAGCAAAAAGAAAATATGAGTAACTAGATGACGAGTACAAAATATGTCATAACGATCCTGCTGTTTAAGTACTTTTTCAATCATATACAGAGGGAGTTCAAATGCAACTCCATAATCTCGGTCTTTCCAAGATAATAAATGTGGATTGTGTTCAAATATGTAGTTATAGCTAATACTTCCCGTTTTTCTCTGAATAGGTTCATCCCATGAAAGACCATATTCTTTATAGCTGAAAATACTTATAAAAAGCATAATCAAAAATAAGACAAGACCAAGGTATTTTTTTAGCAACATTCCAAGGGGGGTAATTATATTATGTATTATAGGTTTGGTATCAAGTAAGGTTGTTTTTTTGTTCATAATTTTTGTTTATATATATTTACTTCTTTTCTGTTTTAAGACTAATTATATTCTAAATTAAATGGATACCGATAATACTATCTATATTACATTTTAATGTTTTTATACAATTGTTGATATTGCCATTGTTAACTATTTGGTTTCTTGCTTCACCCAGATTAAAGCATCAGTGTCAAACCCAAGTTCCTTAGCCTGCTTGATAAACTGTGCTTTTAGCTTATCGTCCACTGTTGGTGTTCTCGATAAGAACCACAAATACGATGTGTTTGATCCACATACAAAAGCATACTGATAGTTTTCTTTATCCAAATCAAAAATCACATACGAACCATAGAAAGGTCCAAAGAATGATACCTTAAGATGACCTACATCTTTTTCGCCAACAAAGAATGCTTTGCCTTCAGCCTCTTTCCATTTCTTGCTTTCTGTCTTAAAACCACGGTTCAATACTTTTATGCCTCCATCCTCACGAAGAGAATACTGCGCAGAAACCTGTTCAAGACCACGTTCAAAAGAGTGATCTAATCTGGCAATCTCATACCACTTGCCAAGATATCTGCTAGAGTCAAACCCTGTAACAGGTTTAACCGATTCAGGAGTGCCCAAGCATCCAAATAATAACATAACTGCTATACTCATTACAATTGCTCTTTTCATTATTTCACCAACTTTTTTTTTAATGTTCTAAGTTCTATGTTAAGGTAGCATAAGCTTCCAGCTTGTAGGCGGTTTCACTCTTGCAACGAAGATCGTCGCGTTACACAAATACCGCCGTCTGTGTCCGGCCGTAGCTTGCAAAGCGAAGACTGAAGCTATCTCTCGCCTATCTAACACCCGACCAACGGGAGAGAGCCTTTAGCCTGCCTAAAGCAATAACCGTAGCTCAGTGGCAAATTATCTAACTAAATTCTTAATCTATTCGTCTTCATATTTATTTCTTTTAGTTTATTATAGATGTAAAGATATAATATATTCAAATTAAAATCAATTCTAATAAAAATAACATTGCCTTATAAATAAAATTCGAAATATATTTAGCATTGTTTTTGTCTTTTTGGTATTATTAGAATATTACGAGAGCAAATAATATATTCTTTAGAACAATATAACTACTTGGAGGAAAAACTGCGATGACCTATGAACCTCCATTTAAAATCACCCATGAAATCTTGTCTTTAGTTGAAAAAATAGGGGAGCAGATTGGCAGTTTCAATGCTATGGATAAACTTTCGTCAGTACCCAAACTGCGTAGAGCTAATCGTATTAAGACAATTCAGGGGTCATTGGCTATTGAGGGAAACACACTTGATCTTCAACAGGTTACAGCTGTTGTAAATGGCAAGAAAGTGTTAGGACAACCTAGAGAAATACAGGAAGTTCTTAATGCATTTACAGTATATGAAAAACTCACCCAGTATTCACCTTATTCTATTGACAATATGCTGAATGCACATGAAATACTTATGAGCTCATTGGTTGAAGAAAGTGGCACGTTCCGGTCAAAAGGTGTTGGCATCATGCGTGGCAATGATTTGATACATGTGGCTCCGCCAACAGATAAAATATCTTTTCTAATAAATGATTTATTAGAATGGCTGAAAAATACAGATATTCATCCGTTAGTTGCAAGTTCGGTTTTCCATTATGAATTTGAATTTATTCATCCATTTCAAGACGGAAATGGCCGAATGGGCAGGTTGTGGCAGACTCTTCTTTTAATGAAGTGGCAACCAATATTTGAATATTTACCAGTTGAGCAAGTTGTTCGGGAACGTCAAAAAGATTATTATGCCGCCCTTAGTTGTTCTGATAATTCATCCGATAGCACTTACTTTATTGAATTCATGCTTCAAGCAATTCTTCAAGCAATCTTAGAGGTAGATACCGAACAAGTGACCGAACAAGTGACCGAACAAGTCAAGCGTTTGCTGAGTGTTATGGATGACATTTCATATTCAGGAAAAGAATTGATGGTAAAATTAGGAATTGTTCATCGGCCAACATTTTTCTACTCTTATCTTCGTCCTGCATTGGATGCAGGCATTATTGAGATGACAGTACCAGATAAACCAAGAAGTAGCTTGCAGAGATACCGATTGACTTCAAAAGGACTACATGTAAAGTCAGATGATTAAATACTATTTTCATTTGCTTCAGAAGTAATATTAATTTAAAAAAAATGGGAACTATGGGTGCTATGGGAAGTATGTGCCACGCTTAGGCGTGACGTGTGAAAAGGCGTTTGTTTTTCTTTGGGGTGTTAGTTGTTTTGGCGGTAGTTTTTTCTGGCGTTATACATGCGTTCTCGTAGGCCACCGGTTTCTGTAAAAGTTTGTTCAAGTTTTGCAATTTGCTTATCCAGCAGAAAATCGCATTGATTGACCAGGCAAATCATAATATTTGCACAAACATCTGCCGGACGAGTCTCAATAAAATCAATAAATGCCTGATGAATAGGAGAGATATTGTGGGAATGTTCGTAGCTGTTGGCTAGAGCATCATCATTTGGTACCGCAGGTGCCACATAGCTCCCGCCGTGTCCTGCGTAGCCTTCAGGCGAAGCATGGATCGCTCCCACTTGCCGCGCCGTAGTCTAGTAGAGCGAAGGCGGATAATTCCCATTCTTTGGTTGTCTCCTGCGAAGCAGTACCTCCCTCTTGGTTTTTCTTTCTCTCGAACAGTTGTTTCCTGTTCTCTTGAAAAATCACTTCTTCTCGGCACCGCAGGTGCCACATAATTCCCATGGTTCCCATAATTCCCATATGTCCTGCGAAGCTAATTAGCGAAGCATGGATTCTTGCACGATTGGTGAGAACCAATCATGCAAAAAAAAAGAGGCAATTTCTTGCCCCTTTTTTTTATATCTGCAAAGCAGTTCCTAGCCTCGCAGAGCAACTATTTACTATTTGCTACTAACTATTTACTGTTTATTACTACCAACTATTTACTAAGCGAGAATCGCTTTGGTTCAGTCTGATCCAATAGAACTATTGAGTAGTTGAACTTGTAGTCGCCAGGATACAATTTATATTCTTCAAGAGCCTCTGGTCCGCAGCTTGAGTTACCTACACCACGCTGCTTGTAGTCAAGCAGAACTGTAACATCTTCACGATGATTAACTTCGTATGTGTGATATGCTTTAGTAAGATCTTCAGGAGTGAAGTGCTGTGCTGAGAAACTGCAGATTTCTTCTGCAATGAACTCAATACCTGTTGTGTTCTGGTCAACTAAGCTGAACCAACGAACTTCTTCTTTGTTTCCATTTTCCTGTGGCAGGATGTATGGAAAATACTGTTCTGCAACAGTTCCAGAGAATAGGCTTGTGTATGCTCCATACTTACGGTCGCAATATGTCTCTTGTGGTCCAAGTCCGTACCATGAAAGGTTTGTGAACTCTTTTGCAACAGTCATTTTGACTCCAAGTCTTGGAAGGTCAGATAAATCTTTATCAACATTGAAACGATTTGCAACATTAATCACGCCATTTGGATTAACTGTATACTTTTGCTCAACATCAAAACTTTTTTCAGCATCTTTTCCAATGAAGCGTTGTTTTATATCTATGATATATGAACCATTGACTTTTGAAATTTCAACACTGTTCTCGGTTTTTGAGATATCTCTATATCCAGCTCTCATCCAGATGCCCAGTGGTTTCCATTTGGCATTCCACTGTTCTTCTCTGCCTTTTACGCCATCGTTATCTAAGATGCCACGCCAGATGTTGAATTCCGGTCCTGATGTTACAACATCTTTTCCTGCAACGATGATCTTTTCCAGTTTGCCTTCTTCTTTGTTAAGAGTAACTGAGAATTTGTTATCACTACTACTGATTGTTGCAGATATGTCTGTTTCCTCAATTGCAAGAGTTGCATTAGTTGTAGAAACTTTAACAGATGCTTCTGTACCTTCCCATGAAAGTTTAAATTGCTCTGCAGAAACTATATGCCCTTTTTCGCACCATGACATTGCTTCAACGGTTTTGCAGCAGAAGTTAATAAATGCTTCATCACCAATTTTCATGGCAGCTTTTTGAAGATCAACTGAGATTGTTGTTGATTCTTGTGGTGCTATAGACTGACTACCTAGTTTGCCACATGCAACCGATTTACCTTCAACTTCAACGCACCATTCAGTTTCTAACCAGTCGCTTGTCTGGAAGTAGTCTGTATTAGTGATTGTGAATTGACCATTAGAAATGTCTTCTTCTGTTGCAGTAATTTTAATTGGTTGTACAAGTTTTTTGAATTCAAACATTGCTGGATGTGGCTTGCGATCTGGTGTAATAAGTCCATTACAGCAGAAGTCAACATCGTTAGGGAAGTCGCCAAAGTCGCCGCCATATGCCCAGTATTCTTCGCCATCATCTGTTGTTTTTGATAAACCTTGGTCTACCCAATCCCAGATGAAACCACCTTGAAGTCCATGATATTTGTATATTGCATCCCAGTACTCCTTTAAATTGCCATTTGCGTTACCCATTGCATGTGAGTATTCACATGGAATGTATGGTCGAGGGTCTTTTGAATGTTTGCCAATGTCTGTAACATTATCATAGTGAGGATACATTGGATCAAGAAAATCGTTGCCAAGAGCAGAAGCAGGAGGTGTTGTTTTTGCCATTACTTCAGGGTCTCTCCAGTCTCTACGCAATCCACCTTCATAGTGCATGATTCTAGTTTTGTCATTTGCTCGAATCCATTTTGCAATGTTGACATGATTCTCTCCATAACCAGATTCGTTACCCATTGACCAACCAAAAATACATGCATGGTTTCTGTCGCGCTGAACCATTCTCGTTCCACGTTCAAAGAAGGCATTTTTCCAGCGATTATCACGGCAAATTGTTGCGTAGTTATCGTGACTTTCAATATTTGCTTCATCAAGAATATAGATTCCGTATTCATCACATAGGTCATACCACTGAGGATCATTTGGATAGTGTGATGTTCTTACAGCATTGAAGTTGAACTGTTTTAATAAAAGAATATCTTTCATCATAGTTTCAACAGGAACTGTTTTGCCTTGGTATGGATCGTGGTCATGACGGTTTACGCCTTTGATAAGTACCGCTTTGCCATTGATTAGAAGCTGCTTGTCTTTTATCTCAACAGATTTAAAACCAATTTTAAATGCAGTGCATTCAAGAAGCTCTCCTGAATCATTTTTTAATAAAATAAGTAGCTTATACAAATTAGGTTTTTCTGCTGACCATGTTTTGATGTCTGAAATATCTGCTTTGAGTGTAAGTTCTCCATGGCTCTCAATGAATATATTACTTACTTTATCTTTTACAGTAATAACTTTTCTGCCATCTGCATCAAAAAGCTGTGCTTCAACATTAAAGAAAGCTTCATCTCCTTTGTTTCCTTGAGTAGCAGCATCAACTGTTTCATTGATTTTTGCAAATACTGCAAGTTTACCATTCTTAAAGTCATCTGATAGAGTTGCTTCTGTGTAGACATTCTCAATGTATGTCTGTGGTTGTTCGTAAACATAAACATCGCGATAGATACCAGCCATCCACCAATGATCTTGATCTTCAATATATGATGCATCACTCCATCGAATAACCATCACTGCAAGAGTATTCTCTCCTTCTTTTACAAAGCTTGAAATATCAAATTCAGCTGCAAGTCTTGAGTCTTTGCTCATTCCTACAAATTCACCATTAACATAAATGTAGAAACAACTTTCACACCCGTCAAAATGCAGAACTGTTCTTGGGCTGTTGCCAACTTTAAATTTTGTTCGGTAGACACCTGTTGGATTTTCTTCAGGAACAAATGGATAGTTGTTTTTAAAAGGCATTTGAACATTAGTGTAATGAGGTTTATCGTAGCCTTCCATTGTCCAGTTGGCAGGTACTGTTATCAAATCCCATGATGAAGAATCAAAATTAGTTGCAAAAACTTCTGCTGGAATGGATTCAGGTTTATCAAAAAGTTTGAATGACCATTGTCCATTTAAAAATTTTACTTTGTCAGATTGTATTCGGTCGCATGTTAAAGCTTTCTCTGCTGAGGAAAATGGATACGCAGTTGAACGCATCTCTGTTCGGTTTATCTCTGTTAGCTCAGGGGTTTCCCATGGTTTGCTAAATATTTTTGTATCAATTGGGTTCATTAATATACTCCTGTTTATTTTAAATCTTTTTTATCTCGGTTCATAGAACCGACTCTACGTTGCTTTCCAATTAGTGTTGTTAACTCATAATGTAGTGTCCGTTCTGTGAACGGATTTTTTTTCATTATACATTATTAATTCGCGTAGATTATATTTTTTTTTCTTGATTTGCAAGATATATGTTGCTAGTTTTAAGGAAAACTGACAAGTGAAGAAGGACGCTCTGAGTACTTTGAAAAAATGGGAACTATGGGGATTATGGGAATGATGTGGCCCGCCGGAGGCGTGCTGAAAAGCAAAGTATTGCAATTTTGCATGAATTGTTGTTTTATGTTTTCTTGGAAAATTGCCATTTTTGAACGAACAGCTGTTTTCTTTTTTCTTGGAAAATTGCTTTTTCTCGGCACCGCAGGTGCCACATAATTCCCATAGTTCCCATATATCCCATTCTTAAATAGAATAAAATTTATAATTTTAACACGAAAGAAAATTATAGATTGGTTACTTTTAGTTCTAACTTCCGTTAGTTAAAGACAACAAACGGAATCTAATTCTAATTTTTGTTGCTTTTTTAGAATTAAAGTGCAATAATTTGTCCTAATTATAACAAATTATAATTAGAAAGGTGGCAGAAATGAATTATAGTGGAGTATTTATAGATACAGGCAAAGGATACAAAGCCTTTTCCCCAACTCAATTAAAAGACGTTGAGAACAAAATACAATTAAATGATATATATCCTTTAATTGATGAAGCAAATACATCAATTGGAGAATTAAGAGCATTGGAAACATTGCTTCCAAATCCAGACTTACTATTAAGAAAGTATGCTCTGAAAGAAGCATTATTGTCTTCTGAGATTGAAGGGACACAGTCAACTCTTATTGAAGTATTGGAAAACCAGAATAATAACGAAGGCTCATTAAGTATAGATGTAAAAGAAGTACTTAACTATCAGAAGGCTTTGAATCATGGAATTAACAAAATAAAAAATGAGAATTTTCCTCTATGCGTAAGACTGCTAAAAGAATGTCATAGTATTCTTATGAAGAATGTTAGAGGAGGAGAGCCGGAAAAGACACGGGGTGAATTTAGAAGCACACAAAATTGGATTGGTGGGACATCACCTGCTGATGCCATCTTTGTTCCTCCAAAAGCATCTGAAATTAACACACTGCTCGCTGACATAGAAAAGAATATTCATGAATCAAAATTTCCACAGTTGGTTAAAATAGCCTTAATACATTATCAATTTGAAACAATTCACCCTTTCTTAGATGGAAATGGTAGAATAGGTAGATTGTTGATTAACCTTTTTCTTGTTGAAAAAAAGATTTTAAATTATCCTACTCTATATTTAAGTTTATATTTAAAAGAGCATAAACAGGACTATTATTCAAAACTTACTAACGTCAGAAATAATGGGAACTATAAAGAATGGATTAAGTTTTTTCTAAAAGGATTAATTGACACATCACAGCAGATTATGAAAACAACGAGAAGTATCCAAGAACTTGGCGAAAAAGATAAGCAAAAATCGAATAGTAAAAATGAATATTTATTACTGAACTACCTGTTGCTTGAACCATTTGTTGACATCAAAATGGTTGAGAAAGAGCTTAAGATTGCCAACATGACAGCAAATACATTAGTAAGAAAGTTTGAAAGTAAGTCAATATTAATGCAAATCAACGACAATAAAAGATATAAAAAATATATATACAAAGAATACATTGATATAATGAATGCCGGATTGCAGAATTAATTTAAATGCAAAGGAACTTTGCAGAGTGAGACTGTGTACTATACACTATTTACTATGAACTAAATTGAAAGGAATTCAGAATGAGTATAGAAGTAGGCAAGAAAGCACCAGCGTTTTCGCTGGAAGGATCAGATGGTAAAATGCATAGTTTAAGCGATTATGCAGGAAAGCGAGTTGTAATCTATTTTTATCCAAAGGATGATACACCTGGATGTACAAAAGAAGCATGTAGTTTTAGAGATTTAAATAAAGAGATGCTTGATATGAATGCTGTCGTACTTGGCGTAAGTAAAGATTCTCTACTGTCACATGACAAATTTATTACAAAGTTTGATTTACCTTTTACACTGTTAAGTGACCCTGAAACCACTATGATGGCTGAGTATGAAGCATGGGGTGAAAAGGTGCTTTATGGTAGAAAATCTGTTGGCTGTATTCGTTCAACAGTAATTGTTGATGAAGATGGCGTCGTTGTTAAGCGTTGGAAAAAAGTGCCAAAGGCAGAAACTCATCCAGAAATGGTCTTAAGGTTCTTTAAAGAAAGTTGAAATAGTGGTTAGTTGTTAATTGTTAATGGTTAGTTAAAGAGTTAAGACTATTATTTTGTTTAGTGAATGGGAACTATGGGAGTTATGGGAATTATGTGGCCCGCCGGAGGCGTGCCGAAAAGGAAAGTCTTGCAACTTTGCATGAATTGTTGTTTCATATCTTTTTGGCAAGTTGCTTCTTTCTCGGCACCTTTGGTGCCACATAATTCCCATAGCTCCCATAATTCCCACTGTGTCCTGCGTAGCCTTTAGGCGAAGCATGGATTCTTTGGCAATTGACAACTAACCACTCACAACTAACAACTGTTTTCTCAGCCACTCAACACAATCGGCTTTCATTTCAGGAGTATCTCCATGCCCAGCGTCTTTGTATTCTCGATACTCTATGTTGTCTTTGTCAGCATACATTGCTGCAGCTTTCTGATAGTAGTTGTAGATATTTTGTGCAGGCACAACGTCGTCTATTTCTCCTGCACAAAGCAGTAGGGGACGGTTGTTGAGTTTTTCAACATAGTTGATTGCATCATATTTTTTGTATAGCTCTATTGTTGCTGCATCAAATTGCTCATCAACTTCTTCTTTTGAAACTTCTGTATTCTCTATACTATTGTATACAAGACCTTTAAAATCGCCTGAGCCAACAATTGAAGCTACACAGCTGATTCGCTGATCATGCGTCATAGTTTGTATGGATGCTATTGCTCCAAGAGATCCGCCAATCAGTCCCCATCTTTTTGGATTAAGTCCTGTTGTTGAAGGGATTGCATCTATTAAAAATGATATATCTTTTGCTGTTCCGACAACTTCTGCAAAAAGTTCTGCCACAATAAATGGGCTTTTAAAATCTATTAATGTCTGGTCGATTGTACGTTTACCGTGATTTCTTTGGTCGATAGCAAATACATTGAAGCCAACTTTGTTGAGTTCTCTGCAATACTCATAGTGACTGATTTTGCAACCATTTTTTCCATGTGTGAAAAATAGTGCTGGTGCATCGTCAGGATTGTTGCCTGTAAAAATTGTTAATTCTATTCCGCCTATGGGATGAATTATATAATCGTGTTGTTCTAGTTTCATGTTACCTATTCTAAACATGTTCAATGTCTTTTTCAAGTCTTATGTTAAAATTAGTTAGGTTGTTAGATGGTTTGAATAATTGAAAGTAGAAAATTATGGAAATCGCTACGCTCCTATTATTTATGTTTGTATGACAGCGAGGCCGCTGTCGCTCCCAATGTGCAACAGACGGTTTAATATTAGTCTAACATTTTCTGTTTTTGAGAGCAGTTCGATGCAATCGAACAGGAATTTTTGATAATGCTTTCAAAAACATCCGTGGGAATCGGTGTTGATTAGTGGCTAAATATCTTTATTTAATCCTTTTAATCTGTGAAATCTGCGGACAAAACTCTTCTCTGTGTCCTCAACTCTCAATTAATAAAGTTTGAGTTAAAGTGATGATTGCGTTGCGTTCTAAAGTGTAGTATAATTATTATTCATTCTAATAGTATTTATACTGGAAAAGACTTAAATGACGAAGAGTGAAGAAAAACTTCGACCATGCAATAAGAACGAAAATAAATCTGTGTAAGAAAGGTATAATTTGTTATGAAAGAATATAAATCTGTACAGTATGAGTTGTTGAGACCATCAGAGGTGAAGTTATTACGGGAGAAATGTTCTGTTGTATATATACCGGTAGGCACTCTTGAGTGGCATGGCGTTCATAATCCGCTTGGAACAGATGGGCTGAAAGCTCATGCAATATGTTGTGAGGCAGCATTGCGGCATGGTGGGGTTGTTCTTCCACCAATCTTTCTTGGCATCATGGGTGATGGTCGGGGATGGGGACCAGAAGGATGGGATGGATTTTCTGTCAATGCTCATGATAAGATAAGCATGGAAGATACCATCTTTAGAACTGCGCATGGACTTGTGGCAAATGACTGGAAAGTTTTGGTGGGTGTTACAGGGCATGATGTGGAGTATCAAAGAGATGCAATGCATAATGGTATTCAGCGTGCATGCAAGGGGAGTGATGCAAAAGGTTTTGCAATTTGTGAGGGAGAGAATTGGCAAGGTGGAACTTCTATGAAATATAGTATGGATCATGCAGCTACTTGGGAAACATCGGCAATGCTGTTTGCACACAATGATAGAGTATGTCTTGATGAACTAAGAGAGCAGATGCAGAAAAGTGGCAGAATTGATGAAGAAACTACTCAGATGAAAGACCCCGAGGGGATGGGTGGATATAATCCTTTGAAATATGCTTCTGTTGAACTTGGACAACAAATAATAGAGTTCTGTGCTGCAAGAATTGGTAAGAAGGCTCTTGATGTTTTGGAAGGACGAGTCGAACCGCTTGAGAAAGCTGATAAAATATTTATGGATAATCCAGGTCCAACGGATTAATTAAATTTTGAAATGAAAATCCAATAGAAAAGGAAAATTGAATGACACAATATAAATACGAAACACATCTGCATACATCTGATGTAAGTCTATGTGCTTCTTGCCCTGGAATAGACTGGGTACATCATTATAAGTCACTTGGATATACAGGTATCTTTGTGACTAACCATTTTTTAAATTCTGTTACTACAGTTCCAAATGGGCTTCCGTGGGAAGAAAAAGTTGAGATGTTTTGTCAAGATTATGAAGCTATGGTGCAAGAGGGAATTAAAGTAGGTCTAGATGTATTCTTTGCCTGGGAATATAGTGCTGTTGATTTCACTCACTTTCTTACTTATGGACTTGATAAGGCATGGTTGCTTGCGAATCCTGATGTAATTAATTGGAATTTGATTACTTATCTTGATCGTGTTCGTGAAGATGGAGGTGCTATTGTGCATGCACACCCATTTAGAGAAGGTATTGAACATATTCATCTGCTTCCAAATAAGATTGATGCAGTAGAGGTCATAAATGGTTGTCGTACTGTTGAATCCAATCAACATGCCGCTGATTTTGCAAAAAGTTATAATATTCCAGAGACTGCTGGTTCTGATATTCATCATATCCAACATAAGCATCTTACAGGGATCTTGACTTCAAAAAAACTAACCTGTGTTAGAGATTATATTGAAGTAATTAGGTCTGGAGATGCTGTATTGTTTGATGAATGTTATCAATAATTCTGTTCGTTGCTTGAAAATGGTATTGTTTTTGTTATAAGAAAGAATAACCACAAGTTTTAAGTTTCCCGTTTCCAGTTTTTTATGCTGAACTTAAAGTTTGTGATACTGAATAAACTTTTCCAATGTAAATAATTGTTGGAAAGTAAAAAAAAATATAATATCATTGGAATATGATTTTCACAGGGGAAAAATAAATACATGACGTTATCAAAAAATAGAGATCGAATATGTCCATGGAGCCTAAATTCCCGTTTTTGGCAGTTTAAAGGCAAGCCTGTACTTCTTTTGGGGGGAAGCTGCGAGGATAATCTTTTTCAAATCCCATCCTTGGAGGAGCACCTTGATCTGCTGGTGAGTAGCGGTGGTAATTATGTTCGTAACACTATGAGTGCTAGAGATCCCGGGAATGTTCAACCTCACAGATTGTGTGATGATGGACTTTATGATTTGGAACAGTGGAGTGAAGAATACTGGGAAAGGTTTGATAGATTCCTAAAACTGACATCAGAACGTGAGATTATTGCTCAGTTTGAGATATGGGATAGATTTGATTTTGCATGTGATCCGTGGCAATATAACTCCTTCAACCCAAAACTCAACAAAAATTATACTACAGAGGAATCAAAACTAGCTGAAAATCTTCATAAACATTCCTGTGAAAACGAGAGTCGCTGGTTCTTTTCAATTCCAGAACATGACAATAATGAACTGCTTTTAAAATATCAAAAGGCCTATGTTGACAAAGTTCTGTCGTATTCTCTCAATTATCCTAATGTGCTTTATTGCATGGACAACGAAACCAGTGGCGTTGCTGAATGGGGGAGTTACTGGTCTGAATATATCAAAACAAAGACTTTTGAAAAAGATGCCGTTGTTCAAACAACAGAGATGTGGGATTCATGGTATCTTACAGATGATACACATGCATATACATGGAAACATCCTGAAACATATTCTTTCTGCGATGTGTCACAGAATAATCATCAGAAAGGTCAAGATCACTGGGATAACCTTCAGGCTTTTCAAAAATATATTAATCCTATAAGACCTGTTAATACCGTGAAAACCTATGGTGCTGATGGTGCCATCCACGGAGATTCCACAGATGGTAAAGAACGCTTCTGGCGTAGTATTTTTGGTGGTTGTGCATCTGCTCGATTTCATCGTCCTCCTGCTGGTTTGGGTTTAAGTGAGGAGGCACAGTTCAGAATAAAGAGTCTTCGTATGGTTGTCGAAAGTATCAACTGGTTCGAAGGTGAACCTCACAATGAATTATTTTCGGAAAGATCTGCAAATGGAGCATATTGTTATGCTAATATCGGGAAGGAGTATGCAATATATTTTCCTAATGGGGAGCCTGTAACTATTGATTTATCCCATTCACCTGGAAAGTTGATAGCCAAATGGCTAAACATCAGTAAAAGTAAATGGCATAAGGAAGAGTGTGTTTCAGGTAAAACTAGACTTGTTCCTCCTAACAAAGAAGAGTGGGCTGTGGTGATTGTAAAAAAAAAAGAACAACCAGAAAAAGATAAGGAATAACCTATGTATAAGCCAGCACTTGGTGTGTCATTAAAAATTATATTGAATGAAGTAAGCAAAGAATCTTGTGAAACACTTTTCTCATCTAGAATATCAACTTGTGAAATTTCACCAGATTTATTTGTAAATGATATTTCTGGTAACAAAAAAGAAATAGTTAAACAGGCTTTGAATTCTAATAATGTTCGAGTACCCACTATTCATGCACGGTTTGGTCAGCAATATGACTTTTCATCTCTTGATAATGATGTCTTTCAGGGGGCTATAGCTGAAGTTGTGAATGCAATTGATTTGGCTGTTGAACTTGATGCTCCTATTATTGTTGTTCATCTGAGTAGCGAACCGGTGTTACAGGAAGAACGTTCTCTGCGTGTGGAGCAAGTAAAAAAAGCACTTTCTCAGCTTGAAGCATATTGTAAAAAGAATTCAAAAAAAATGGCGCTAGAGCTTTTGCCTCGTTCATGTATTGGCAATACCGTTGATGAACTTCTATATATTCTCGATGGATTGAGTGATGAAGTTTTTGGTGTCTGTTTGGATGTGAATCACCTGATGGATAGATATGAAGATGTTGCACCATCGGTGTTAAAGTTGAACAAAAAACTTATGACTCTGCATCTTAGTGATTATGATGGAATTGATGAAAAACATTGGGTTCCTGGCCGAGGAATCATTGATTGGCCTGCTTTTATGGCTGCATTAAGAAAAATTGATTACACCGGTCCTTTCAATTATGAGTCCAAATTTGAAGAAGACACATTGACTAAAAGAATAAAATCACTTGAGGATAATTTTGATTGGCTTATTAGTTTGTAATATTATTGGTATAACAAAATTAGATAAGGATATTAAATAAATGAAGAAATGGATTAGTTGTCTAGTTGGAACAATTCGACAGGGAATATGGTTTCCTGTCCTCATATTTATTATACATTCAATATGTGCTCACTTTTTTGGCAACCTCTATGATTTGTATCCACCTCTTGACATTCCAATGCATTTTTTTGGTGGAGTTGCCATAGCATACTTTAGCGCAGTGTTTCTTAAGCAATGTGAGATTAATGACCTCATAACAATTAAATCTGCAGTACTATCCACTATTCTTATTCTTGCATTAACTGTTTCCGCAGCAACATTGTGGGAGTATGCAGAGTGGACTCTGGATCATATATTTCATACACAAGCCCAAAAGGGACTAGATGATACTCTTCTTGATACATTAATGGGATTGTTTGGAGGAATATTATTTGTTGTAATCTCTCATGGAAAACAAATACTAAAAGAATTATTCGAGAAATAAGAAATGAAGAAATTACTTAAAAACAATTCAATGATATTGATGGAGGGGGCGATTGTTGAGCGGTTGCGTCGTTCTGATGGTATTAATTTACATGATATACTTGTCAATGCTCTGCTGATATATGATAAAAATGCAGGCGATGTCATGGCTGAAATTTATCAAGGGTATATAGATATTGCTTTAAGTGCTGATTTACCTATACTTTTGACTACACCAACGTGGAGAACGAATAGGGAACGAGTAGCAAATACAGGCACTTCCAAATGCATTAATATAGATGCTGTGCATTACCTGCAGAAGATTAGAGATTTAAAAAAGAATAGTTCAGGGGTTATCAAGATTGGTGGTATGGTTGGCTGCAGGAATGACTGTTATTTGCCAGATGAGGGATTACCTGTTTCAGAAGCACAAGAATTTCACTCGTGGCAGATTGAACAATTAGTAAAAGGTGGTATTGATTTTTTGATTGCAGAAACACTTCCTAATGTTCAGGAGGCTTTAGGTATTGCAAAGGCTATGCAGTCAACAAGGATTCCATATATTATTAGTTTTGTGATTTCTAGAGATGGATGTGTTTTGGATGGAACAAGTTTAGATGAGGCCATTGGATTGATTGATTCAAACACGGATATCAAGCCGCTGGGTTATACAGTAAACTGTGCTCATCCCTCGTTTTTATCTCCTTTAAAGCAACTAGCTAAAGTCTGTGATAGATTAATTGGTTATATTGCAAACGCTTCTTCCCTTGATCATTGCGAGCTAGATACGGCTGATAAAATGGAAGTTGATAGTGTTTCTGAATGGGGGAATCTGATGTTGGATTTAAATAAAACTTATGGAGTGAAAATTCTTGGTGGGTGCTGTGGCACTAGCAATGAGCATTTACAGTATCTTGTTGATAACAGTAAATAATATTTGATTCTTTCCAAAAAAAGATATATTATTCTTAAAATTTTTAGGGATATACCATGAAAACTTTATGACTGTATAATAAAAAAAATTGATTGTTTATATGAGAGAAAAAATATGATTGAAAATGTCAAAAACAGTTCGGTGATTCTTTAATGGAAAACGCTATAACTTAATATAACTTAGGGGTTTTTTTTGGATGAATAAGAAAATACATTTCATATTGGTTGATGTGATTTCAAAGGCAAAGTGTTTAGATGTTTGGATGTGTAGAGCTATTGATCAAGTGCAACACATAAAGCCGTTAAAAATCATGTATAAGTTGGCTTCAGATATCAGATTCTGGATTGTTCTATGTTTTCTTATTCGTTTGATTTTAATAACCAATGCACCTCTTGAAGGATCTCATAATTGGCGTCAGACTCTTGGTACTATGGTTACGCGAAATTTCTACGAAATAGATGCCAATATTTTTTACCCACGCATTGATGTACCTGGGGATAAGACTGGAATTACGGGCATGGAGTTTCCTTTGTTTAACTATATGGGCTATCTACTATCATTGCTTTTTGGCTACCAGCATTGGTACGGAAGGATCATTAATCTAGTTGTATCAAGTCTTGGACTATACATGTTTTATAGACTTATCTGTGACCATATGAGAGACCAACGCCTAGCGTTCTACTCCACTATGGCATTGATGTTTTCAATCTGGTTTTCATACTCTCGCAAGATAATACCAGATACTTTTTCTATGTCATTAATTATTACATCTGTATACTTTGGTTTTCAGTATTTTTCAATCAAACATAGGAATAGCCGTCTTCGCTGGGTTGATTTAGCGTTGTTTGGAATAATGGCGACGGCAGGATTGCTGACAAAAATGTCTTCTGCTTACTTCCTAGCAATTTTGGCCGTTCCTGTTATTCAATCTAGACGAAAACCTTGGCGAGTTGTTGCTTTTGTGATGACCTCATCTCTATGCCTGTTTATAACTGGACTTTGGTATATGTACTGGGTTCCACACCTTGTTGAAACATATCAGATTCATCATTTCTATTTTGGTACAGGATTTGCTAACGGATTCAGGGAACTTATACATAATATACCTCTTCTTTTAGAACGTTTTTATGATACGGCTTTGCATGATGTAGGATTTGCTCTATCATTATTTGGACTGGGTTGGGTGATTATAAAGAAAGACCGTCAGGTACTCATTATTTTACTCTTATGTGTTCCTATATTTTTTGCAACTATTCTAAAATTGGGTTTTAATTTTGCACACCATAATTACTATATTATTCCATATGTACCAATTATGGCTTTGCTAGCTGGGGTCGGGCTACGGAGAATAAAACCGTACTACTTAATGGTTGCGTTAATGATTTCAATGTGTATTGAAGGTTTTAGAGAAGAACAAGACGATTTGCGAATTGAGGATGGAAATTTAGAAATTCTGCAGCTGGAATCTGACCTAGATGAGTTTTCTGGACGAGATACGCTTATTGCTGTCAATGATTCAGGGTCTCCCACAACAATATACTTTGCACATCGCAAAGGCTGGAGTCTTTCTAACTCTCAGATTCTAGATAAAGCTGTGAGAAGAGATCTGGAGAAGCGAGGCTTAAGATTAATTGTGGTTCTCAACAATGCCTTTGGTGCAACACCTGTTACACTTAATTATCCCCGCATTATCGAGAAAGATGCTTATACGGTATATAGAATACCTAGGCATAAAAAACGAAATCATCATTGATTTGACTTTTGTAATTTGCAATCTGACGAAGATTAAAAAAGTTTTAGACCAATACAATAGTAATGGATACAACAAGATAAAGTAAAAATAAAAGAGGAACACATGACACCTAAAGAGAGATGGTTGGCTGCTATACATATGAGGCTAGTTGATCGATTACCGTTCTGGCCTAAACTAGATGGCGCTTATCCTCATGCACAGGAAACTCCGTTTTGCGACATGAGTATTGATAGCATTCATGATTGGATTGGAAGTGACCAGCACAGAAATATAGTTGGATGTGTCAAAGAGGTACGTAAGCATACAACAGTTGAAATGACTAAAAATGCAGATACAATGCGTACTGTGTTTCGTTCTCCACATGGTGAACTTGAGCAGATTAACAAATTTGATGCACCATCGCATGCTTGGCACCCAACAAAATTTCCAGTTAAAACACTTGAGGATATTAAAATTTTGACTGATGTTTTCGAAGATGTTGAAGTGGTTTTGGACAAAGATCAGTTAGCACTAGCCAAAGAACAATATCGGGATATTGGAGATCAGGCTATAACTACCAATGGTATTGGTGAATCCCCTTTGATGCATTGGGTAGAATGGATTGCAGGTGTTGAAAATGCACATTTTTTGCTTGCAGATTATCCGCAGGAAGTGGAAACACTATTTGATGCTATGCATTCTGTGTTGGTGGATAAGACAAAGCTTGTTTGTGAATATAGCCCGGCAGATATTTTATATATGGTTGAGAATACCTCTACTACACTGATTTCTCCAAGTCAGTATAAACAATATTGTGCTCAACACGTTGGTGAATATGCAAAGATTACCAAGGAGACTGGTAAAATTTTAGTATTGCATATGTGTGGTCATCTCAAAGATGTTTTGCCTGATTTAAATCAAATTCCAGCGAAAGCATTTGAGGCTTTTACTTCTCCGACTCTTGGCAATACAAGTCTGCTTGATGGACGTAGTGCCTGTCCAGACAAGTGTCTTGTTGGAGGGACAAATGCTATATTGTGGACAAAGAGCGCTGAAGAAATAATCTCGAAGATTGAAGAAGATCTTGATGAGTTGCCGCATCATCGTGGAATTGTTGTTACATCCGCTGGTGTTATGCCACCTCTTTGTAAACCAGAGACAATCAAGCAGGTTTGTGAATGGGTAAAGCAGTATCCAGTAAGAATGTAACATCAAAGCTGTACATGTTTTTCTTAATGTGTATAATGTTTAATTAATAGAATAGTTAACTTAAGAGAGAGGGGTAATAAACGATGAACAAACGTGATAACATTTTGAGGGCGATTCGATTTGATACGCCAGATTATATTCCAATGAGTTTTCATATTAATGTTGCCTGTTGGCACCATTATGAACAAAATGCTTTACAGGATCTTATGGAAGGGCATCCATTTCTTTTTCCAAATTTTAAAAGGCTTGATAATATTACTCCTAACTATGGACTGAATCAGCTCAAAGATAAACCATATGCTGATCCTTGGGGATGTGTTTGGAAGACAAGTGATAATGGTATTACTGGGGCTGTGCATGGTCACCCTCTGCCAAACTGGGATAATTTTGTCTCATACAATCCTCCTCGTCCAGAAAATACTGATGGAACTTTCCCAATAGACTGGAAAGTTCTCGGTGAACGCGTTGATAGGCAGAAGGAGCAAGGCGAATTAGTCAGAGGAGGTTTACCACATGGTCACACGTTTCTTCGTTTGCAGGATATTCGTGGTTATGAAAATTTGATATTTGATATGATGGATGAAGAGCCTGATTTGTTGACTCTTATCAAGATGGTTGAAGATTTTAATTATCAGTTTGTGCTGGACTGGATGAAGTTGAAGCCTGATATAATGAGTTTTCCTGAAGATTTGGGCATGCAGGTAGGGCCAATGTTGAGTCCTGACCTATTTCGAAAATTTATAAAGCCAGTGTACCAGAGATTGATGAAACCAGCACGAGACCAAGGTTGTATTGTGCATATGCACTCCGATGGCGATATTCGTACACTTGTTGATGATTTAATTGATGGGGGCGTTGAGGTTATTAACCTACAGGATTTGGTTAATGGTATTGACTGGATTGCAGACAAATTTGCAGGTAGAACATGTATTGACCTTGATATTGATAGACAAAAAATCACTGCACTTGGTACTCCTGATCAGGTTGATACTCTTATTCGGGAGGAAGTTGAAAAACTTGGTTCTAAAAAGGGCGGGTTGATGATGATTTATGGTTTGTATCCAGGAGTGCCTCTTGAGAATGTTGAAGCACTTATGACCGCCATGACGAAATACTCTACTTATTATGCGTAGATAGTTAATGATTAAATTAGGTGTTTTTTCTGATATAAAATCTATTCTTTAGATAGTTTTTAGGGTTATAACCATAAAAACTTTTGAAAATAGACTTTTTTTATGCTTATAACAAGAAAGATATTATAAAACAGGTTCCTTCTTGTGTATAAAGAACCAAAAAGTGAAATGATGAAAATAAAGAAAATGGTTTTGATTTATGTTTTAAACATAATTTTCAATTTTCAAAATCAACAGCGATGATTTAGTCAAGTATGTTGTGTAATTCTTTAGGATGACTTATGCAAATTTGAGCATTTGAAGTTTCAAGTTCTTCTTTTGTTCCGTATCCCCACAGAACACCGACGCTACGCACTCCGTTAGCCTTTGCACCAGTCATATCATATTTGCGATCTCCAACCATTAATGTTTCTGACGAGTTGATTGCTTCACTTTGAAGTATATGAGATATTAGGTCTGCCTTATCGGTTTTAAAACCATTCAATTCGCTTCCATAGACAGATATGAAATATTGCTGTAAATCAAAATGTTTGATAATCTGTTTTGCATATACGGTTGGTTTTGCTGTTGCAACATAGAGTTTGTGTCCATTTTTCTGAAGAGATTTAAGTACTTCCGGAAGTTGATCATAAATCTCATTTTCAAATAGACCGATTGTACTAAAGCGTTCTCGATAGAGTGCTACAGCTTCTTCGGTAAGTTTGTCGTCATTAGTGGAAAGTAGTTTAGCAAAGCTTGCTTTCAGAGGTGGTCCAATGCACCAACGCAAATCTGTTTGGGGAGGAGCTTCTCTGCCGAGTTTTTTTAAGGCATATACAATACATTTTGTAATTCCTTGGTAGGGGTCGGTTAATGTGCCGTCTAAATCAAATAGTATATTCATAATTTCCTTTATTAAGTTTTAACTTTGGAATGATACTAAAGTGATACATCTGGGTCAAGTTGGTTTGTTTTTGTTTTTTTTAAATAAAACAGGTTGCATTAACTTGTTAGTTTTCATAGAATTTGAATTCATGGTCTAACTTAAAACTTAGAATTAAAACGGTACTGTCAAAAATTCTATGAAAAAATATGAAAACAGAGTTTTAGTTAGATAGTTAGTTCGTTAGATGGTTAGATAGGTAGACATGCTCTGACGGAGCATTTGAATATAGCCTGGGGTGAGCTACCAACGGGAGTGTAACCCTAGGTTTAATAACAAAGTGAAACTCTTCCCTGCCCACGGCAGTGTCTTTCGTTCATCATTGGACGTTGAGCGTTCGACCTGTCGAGCCGTAGACAGGAACTGCGAAGGCTGATGTTGGACGTTCGTTGGCTCTTTCCTCCCCACGGAGTGTCCTTCCTTGGATATTGGATATTGAGTGTTGGCTATTGGATATTGAAAACAATGGTTAGTTGTTGATATTGGAATGCCTCCGGCAGTATTTATATAGATAGGTTGCTTCGCAACACTATCGTTTACCATTTACCCTTTCTTCAAACAATCTCTATCCCGGAATCTGTAATATTTATTTTGTGTTGCTTATATAGTCTGCCTATTGCTTGCTTAAACACTTTTTTACTGACTTTAAATTCTCGTTTAATATCTTCAGAGGAACTTTTGTCGGTAAACCTAGACTTTCCACCGCTTGCCTTAAGATGTTCCAAAATTTTATCAGTAGTTGAAACAATAAGCGTGCCTTTTTTAGGTTGCAGAGAAACATCAATTTTTCCATCTTCTCTGACAAGTTTTATATATGCTTTGAGTTTTCGTCCTGGTTGGTAATTATCATAAATCTCATTTTGATAAACCAATCCAATATACTCATCATTTATTACTACGTTCATACCTAAGTCAGTAAAGTCGTATATCTCTATATCTACTTCTTGCCATTGAGTAAACACTCCAGGCTCAACAATGTCCTTGAAATAGTCATCGTCTGAATATTCACCATCTACATACTCGTCATCGTTTGTCATTTTTTTACCTTAAATTAATATTTGTTAAAATTGTTTTTTTGAAACCGTGAAGATTTCAAAACTTTTGAGTTTCAATTTGCCGGATAACAACTAGAAACAAGCAACAACTTTTTATTAAACCAAAAACCACAAAAAGATGCAATCAAATAAAACAAATATACATGTTGCACCTTTTTTTCAACCCAGAACTAATGTAGGCCGGCTGAGAAAAGAGTGAAAAAATAGTTGAATTCGATTGCTGAATAAGATATTATTATAAAAATTTTGAGAAACTTATTAATAATTGAAAGTTATGGAATAGCTCTGATTACAGCTCCAGAGGAGCGACATAATGTAGCCATGGAACCCATGGAGATAAACGCGAGCAAAGCTCGCTCTTGCCCACGGCAAGTGTTTCTCGTAGCTTTCAAAGCGAAGAAACAACAAGAACTGTGGACTATACACTATGAACTATTTATTAAGCAAGGAAACTAGTTATGAAATATGAGTGGAGAAAAAAGGAGAAGGGTATTTATATTCCAAAAAATAGACCGGAAATAATTGATGTTCCGTCATTGAACTTCTTTTCTATTAAAGGCGAGGAAAATCCCAATAGTAGTATTTTCTCTGAATATATTGGTGCGTTGTATTCTTTGTCGTATGCAATTCGAATGTCATACAAAGTAGGACTCGAACCGCCAAACTTTTATGAATATACGGTTTATCCTCTAGAGGGTGTCTGGGATATCACAGATGAGGCAAAGAAAGTCTATAATGGTACTCTTGATAAAGATACATTAGTTTACGACATTATGATAAGACAGCCTGGTTTTGTTACAGAAGAGTATGCTCAAGAGACCATTGAGAGAACAATGAAGAAAAAGCCAAATGAATTGCTGAAGCAAGTTAAGTTTTCAAGTCGGGAAGAGGGGAAGTGTGTGCAAATGCTACATTTGGGTAGTTACGATAATGAACCTGAAACTTTTGAAATAATGGAAGCCTTTTGTAAAGACAATAATTTAGAGCGTCAATCGAAGATTCATAGGGAAATTTATCTTTCTGATCCACGAAAAGTTGCCCCAGAAAAATTAAAAACAGTATTACGATTCAAAATACAATAAATAGTTGTTAGTTGTTAATTGTTAGTGGCTAATGAAAGAAAAGACCGCCGAAGGCAGAGGGTGGACGAATGTCAAGCCATGAAGTTTAGCGTAATGGCAATTAAGAGTTAAGGATTAAGAATTCTGGAATTCGCTTTGTTCATGATATTTATTATAAATGAACTACAGGGAAAAGATGGCGCTGCTTGCGATGTATTGCATCTCGCTTCTAGCATCTATCATCTAACAAAAAAAAATGAAAAAAGAAAAATTACTTAAATTTGCAAATGAGGAACTATTTGTAAAAGGAAACATGGAAAGCATTGCGGAGATATTTTCTGTTGCTTATGTTGCTCATGCAGGAGGCAAGGATTATAAAGGGCATGAATTTCTTAAAAGATTTACAAAACTATTGCGAACATCGATTCCAGATGTTAAAGTCTTGAAGATTGAATGCCTGAATGAAACCGACAGAACTATTACTTGGCAACGTACATTAAGTGGAACTCATAAGGTAAATATGGTGGGTATTCCTCCTTCTGGTAAAAAAGTGAAATGGAGAGAGATGGTAGTATCTCGTTTTGCAGATGGAAAAATTATAGAAGAGTGGGTTGTTTCTGAGCTACTTGGAGAGCTATTGCTGAAAGTAAAAAAATAGCATCTTCTTTTGGGGCTAGAATATATGTAAAAACATATTGAATATAATTATAAATATAAACAATAAGGAATGGAAAAATGGATATAAAATTAATAAAGGAATCTCTTGTTACAAATGTATATCATTTGGATTTAGATAAGAAAGTACCTCTCCACAAACACGAAAAGCAGGATGAAATTTTCTACTGTATAAAAGGCTCAGGTTTTGGTGTTCTTGAAGATGGTGAAATAGAATTAACTGTAGGAAAAGAATTTATTGTTAAAGCAGGTGTAATGCATTCTCTCAGAACTGATGGCAATCTATATGTATGTTCTTTCCTTATCCCAATAGTTGAAGATTAGAAAAAAATATAATTACAGACAAACCACATATTTTATTTATTTGCGGACGTAATCAATGGCGTAGTCCAACTGCCGCCAGAGTTTATGCAAATGATCAGAGGATTGAGGTTGAATCTGCTGGTATTAGTCCCAAAAGTAGACATCAAGTGACGACTCAAGATGTCAACTGGGCAGATCTGATTCTTGTCATGGAACAGGAACACAAGGTTCGACTGAAGGCCTTATTCAAGAATATTAATTTTCTTACGATTGATTCTTTGGATATACCAAATGAATACAAGTTCATGAACCAAGAATTAGTAGACCTGATTCGCGAAGGTACAGAACTATATTTGCAACTTAGATTTGGCCTGAAATATCAGATTACAAAATATTCCTAAAAAAACTTGCAAAAATCAATGATTTATTATATTTATAGTTTGAATTGTTAGGTAATAATTAGTTAAATTACCATTAAAATACCAGGTAATAATATAGATAAAATCCTGAAAAATTGGAGGTTCTATGCCAGTAAGAATGCTACCGGAAGTTGGGGTTGAGCAGTTTGTTCATCTTATGTCGAGAACTTGTTCAAAAACAAGATTCTTTGATGATGATTATAACAAAAGAAAATTTGTTGAAATCATGCGGAAGACGGAAGAGTTTTCTGGTTGTCAGGTGTTAGCTTATTCAGTTATGCCTAATCACTTTCATGTTCTAATACATACTCCTGAGAAACAGGAAATAACTGATAAGGAGTTGTTTAGAAGGATTAGAATTCTTTATGGTAGTGATTATTATTATGGATTAAGAAGGGATTATAATACTTTTGTTAAGAGAAAAAACATTCCAGCTTTTGAACTTTGGTGGAAACCGATAAGGAAGAAGTTTACAGATCGCATGTATAGCACTCCCGCATATATGAAGACCTTAAAGCAACGATATGCCTGTTGGTATAATACAAAGTATAATCGAGATGGTGTGTTCTGGGGACAGAGATATAAAAGTGTGCTTATACAGGATAAGCCTGGTGCTCTATTTTCGATGGCTACTTATATTGAGAACAATGCTCTTCGTGCAGGCATTGTTGAAGATTCTATGCATTACATCTTTTCCAGTTGTGGATCCGCATTTCTTGGAAATAGAAAAGCAAGAATAGCTATTGTAGATTTGGTTAACAGATTTAATAGCAGCAATAATTTTCCTGCTAAGTCTTTGTCCAAAAAAGAGTTTAGAGAACAGTGGAAGGAAGCGCAGAAGTGGTATCGCAGTTATACGATTACTGCAGGTGAAGAAATTATAGATGATGCAGGGAGGGTTGTAAAAAAAGGATTCTCTCATGATCAGGTACAGGAAGTGCTTAAAACTCGAGGTCGAATTTCCTTTGTTGATTCCATCCATAGTAGAGTTCGTTATATGACATATGGAGTTGTATATGGAAGTAAAGAATTCTGTACAAATTTCATGGAAAAATTTCCTGACAAATTTTCAAAACGGGTACGAGAAAGGGGCATTCGTATGAGAAAAGTTGGTTTCGATGACATATATACAGGTCGAGAACTTCAACTGAATGCTATCATGCCACCTGGTGAACCCAAAATCCGAGAATAATTCTCAAAACTTTCGTCTAATAAAATCAAATATTTAACAAAAAATTACTCTTTTGGCGGAGCTTGGTCAATTTTAGGTTAAATCAGATGTTTTCCCCCATATTTGCTGATTATTGTTAGAATTTAGGGATACCTATTTGATCTTTTGAATTTTTAGCTATGAGTTTGAGTTTTTCTGCTTTTAAGAGATCGTTAAAAGGGAAGTGTTGTTTGGTGAGTTATACACAAGTGGTTTTAAATCAATATTTTATAATAATATTACCAGGTAATTTAAGGTAATTTAAGGTAATTTAACCAGGTGATTTAAGGTGATTTAACAAATAATTTAATTTAATAATTAGTATTTTGCACAGTGTAAGTAAATTTCATTAGGATTTTTGTGTTTTGAAAGATTATGTTTTGTTTTGGAAGAGATAGGTTAAATGGAAAGATATATCTTTTTATTGACGAAAAACTTGAAACAAGAGAAGAAATATCGTATAAATGTATTGCGAAAATAGATTTGGTATTATGAAAGAATTATGATATTAATGGAATTCAGGAAATGAGTAGGAATATTTAAATAAAAAGGATTTTTAATAAGATTTTTAGAACTATAAAAATAAATCAGGGAGAATAATAATGATACGTCATACTGTTGTGTTTAGATTGAAACATGATGTCGGCTCGCAAGAGGAATTATTGTTTTTGGAAGCAGGTAAAGAGCTTGCCAATATTTCAACGGTTAATAATTTTGAGTGTTTGCGTCAGGTTAGTAAAAAGAATAATTTTGACTTTGGATTTTTGATGGAGTTTAATTCTCAAGCAGATTATGAATATTACAAAGAGCATTCTGATCATAGAAAATTTGTGCAGTCTAGATGGCGACTGGAAGTTGAGGAGTTTCTTGAAATTGATTATGAGGTTATGGCACTATGAAATTAGATCATGACTTACATGTTCATACATATTTGTCTGCATGTTGTAGCGATAGGGAACATCAAAGACCAGCGGAGATTCTTGTTCTAGCAGAAGAGATGGGGGTTAAAACCATTGGTTTTGCTGATCATGTTTGGCAGAATCCGAATCTTGCTCCAAGTAATTGGTATAGACCGCAGGATGCAAGTCAGATTGATAAGATTCGCTCAGATTTATCAGCAATTTCTACAAATATAAGAGTTTTTGTTGGGTGTGAAGCGGATACAATTGCCCCCGGTAAGTTTAGTATTACACCAGATTTTGCTCAGCAATTAGATTTTGTTCTTCTTGCCTGCAGTCATTTTCATATGAAAGACTTTGTTGAACAGCCAGTAAGTATTGCGCCTCGTGATATTGCAAAACATATGCTCAAATTTTTTATTTCCGGAGTTTCGAGTGGTTTTGCCACATCAATTCCTCATCCAATGATACCGTGTGGTTACATGCAATACTTTGATAAGGCGGTTAAAACAATATCTGATGTAGAGCTGTTGGATGTTTTTGCCTTGGCGGAGAGTAACGGTGTGGGTATTGAGGTAACGACGGCATTTATTCCTTCTGCGGTTGCTCCGGAATTCTCAATTGAAACTTCTATCCGTATGCTTTCTCTTGCGAAGCAGGCAGGTTGTATGTTTACTTTAGGATCAGATGCCCATGAGCCGAGTGCTCAGAAGAGGTTGCCGGAGCTTAACAGTTTAATAGAGCCTGCCGGCATTTGCGAAGATGATATTTTACCTCTTCTACGATAGGGTAATGCTAAGAAATATGGCCTATACAGGTTTTGAAAAAGAGTAAAACTTTTGGCGGGACTTTAAATAATAAAAGGAGTATAAATGAATACAAAAAAGAGTCAGAATTCTAAAGATGCAAGAGTGTATTTAATTGGGAGTGGTATTGCTTCCCTTGCAAGTGCAGTATACTTGGAAAAAGATGCCGGTGTTTCTGGAGAAAACATTCATATATTTGAAAAGGACAGAATTGCCGGTGGTGCATGTGATGGATCAGGTAATGAAAATGATGGTTTTGTTGTAAGAGGTGGGAGAATGCATGAAATGCATTATGAATGTTATTGGGAATTGCTTTCACATATACCTTCTCTGGAAAACCCAGCTATTTCTGTGCGTGATGAATCGTATGAGTTTAATAAGCGATTTGTCTCAAATGGTCAGGCAAGGCTTCTTAAAAATGGTGAAAAAATAGATGTATCATCATATGGTCTGTCTCTGGAACAACAGACAAAGTTTTTAAAGCTTACCTTTGTTTCGGAAAGATCATTGGGTAACAAACGAATTGAGGACTGGTTTGGTCCAAGCTTTTTTGAGACTAAGTTCTGGTTGATCTGGACGACCATGTTTGCTTTTCAGAGATGGAGTAGTCTTGCCGAGATGAGGCGCTATATGAAGCGGTTTATCCATCTTGTTGATGGTCTTTACCGATTGGGTGGAGTAATGCGTACAAAGTATAATCAATATGATTCGGTCATAACTCCAATGAAGAGATATCTGGAAGGAAAAGGTGTCAACTTCAGTATGAATATGGAAGTTGTAGATATTGATTTTGATTTTTCAGATGGGAAAAAGAGAGCAACGAAGCTTTATTTTAAAGATAAGAGTGAAATAGTGCTTGCTGAAAATGATTTTATCTTTTTTACTAATGGTTCAATTACCGATAGCACTGATAATGGAACTTGGGATTCACCTGCTAAACTTAAGGGCGTCCCAGAATCATGCTCCTGGAAGCTTTGGAAAAAAGTTGCAGAAAAAGACAGTGCGTTTGGAAATTCTTCCCCATTTTGTGATTGCGTAGATTTGCAGAAATGGTATTCATTTACAGCAACAATGAAAGATACTACTTTTCTCGATTATATGGAGAATTTTTCAGGAAATGTTGATGGAACAGGTGGATTAGTAACTCTCACCGATTCAAATTGGTTGATGTCTATTGTAATTGCACGCCAACCGCACTTTCCAAATCAGCCAGATGGCGTTAAGGTTTTCTGGGGATATGGATTGTATCCCGATAGAAAAGGCAATTATATTGATAAAAAGATGGCGGATTGCACGGGGGCTGAAATGCTTGAAGAATTATACTATCACCTGAAAATTCAAGACTTAATGGAACCGGTTACCGTTGCTGGGAAAGTAAATTGTATTCCCGTTGCAATGCCTTTTGTTGATAGTTTGTTTATGCCTCGCGAAATAGGGGATAGACCTGATGTTATACCAAAAGGGTCCGTCAATTTTGCATTTTTAGGTCAATTTGCTGAAGCACCAAAAGATTGTGTGTTTACCGTTGAATATTCTGTTAGAACAGCCCAAATGGCTGTTTATGGTTTGTTTGATACTGAAAAGCATGTTCATCCAATGTACGATTCTGCACATAATCCAAAATATTTAATGGCTGCTTTGAAAGCAATTAGCAGATAGTCTTGAGAGCAAAATATGAGTCCTGTGCAATTCATGAAAGGGCTGTATCAAAACTCATAAAAGCGTTTCTTTTTCCGGTCGGTCGCGACTCGGCTACAATTATTATGCACAAAAACAATGTTTTATGCAAGTATCCTGCACTGTAGCCGTGTCCCGTGGGCACGGAATTGAGGGCGAGACAAGTCTCGCCCTTGCATTGATTATATGATCTTGTAGGTTCTGATTTCGAATGGTGACAGTTGTATGTTTACTGGTTCTGATGTTGGTACTGATGTGTCTGCATCTTCCCATTCCATAAGGTTTGTTTCTACAAGTTTTGCATCTTTGTTGTTGAACTTTAGTGTTCCTGAACTATGTCTACCATGCATTTCAACAAGTCTGATTACTGTGCAATTTTCTTTTTCTGCTTTTTTAACAACTTCTAATGAAACACCTTCTCCACTAATTGAGCAAGGAGTTTCAACTGATTTGCTTTCGCAGTTTTCGAAGCAGAATGGTTTGATGTTCAGCATTTGAGATTCTGCAATTACTGTTGACTCAACAAATGTTCCTGTATGAGGAAGCAGGCTGTATGTGAATTCATGATAGCCTATGTCTGCTTCTGGGTCAGGATATTTTGGTGATCTTAGTAGGTTTAGGTCGATAACATTGTTAAAGACTTTGTGTCCATATTTGCAGTCATTAAGTAGTGCAACTCCATAACCAGTGTCTGATAGATCAACAAATTTGTGTGCAACTGATTCAAACTTTGCCATATCCCATGAAGTATTTCTATGAGTTGGGCGTTTTACTGTTCCATATTGAATGTCGGATGTGAACTCGTTTGAGAGTACATTGACAGGGAAGGCAACTCTAAGCATTTTGTTTGATTCGTCCCAGTCGACTTTTGTTTCGAAATCTAGTCTTTTGCTGTTTGCAGAAAGAACAATTTTCTGAGTCATCGTTGAGTTTTCAGAGACAGAGTGTTGGAACTGAAGTGCAGAAAAAACTTTTCCAGTTGTAAGTCTTTCTGCTTTTACATTCTTTGAGTTCTCAATGAATTGATCTTCGTAATAGATTTCAATATCCCATGCACCATACATAAGAGGACGATCTTCATAGACAGAGAATACATTGCCTGCTTCATGCATTACTTCTTTGTTGATTTCTTTGTCAAATGTACTTACTAAAGCACCTTCTGTATTAAACTCATATTTTATCAGGTCATTTTCAAGAACAAGCTCCTGAAGTTGTTCGACAGCACTCTCTGTTTTCTCACCTTTTGTAAGTGTTATGAAGGTATTTGCAGGTATGGTTGTGATTAAGAAAATGCCATCGTCGTCTTCTTGTACATCAAGTTTGCTGCCTTGTGCATCAATAACTTCAAATCCTGACCAGCTTTCTGGGAGAGTAACTTTTTGAGTGTAGTCAACTGATAGTATGTTTGTTAGCGTTATGCAGTCATCATTTTTAAAAAACAGTTTTTCTCCAGCCTGCTCTATAAGTTTTGAACAAGTTTTTAGAGCTTCCATATATTCGTTTGTTGTTGTATCATATACTTTTTTGATACTTGAACCAGGAATAATGTCATGGAATTGGTTAATCAGCAAGACTCGCCACATTTCTTTGAGTTCTTTAGCTGGATATTGATCAAATGGAAGACATGAATAGATGTACTCAACGAAACGTAATGTGTTTTCAAGTGTTCTGTTCAATTTTTTTGTAAGAGCTTGTGTTGTGTATGTGCCTCTATGGTATTCCAAATATAGCTCACCTGACCATGTGTTAAACTCTTCAGAGAAGTCTTTCATTCTTTCAAGAGCATCTTCAGCTTGACCAAATGACCACTTGGGGCAACCTTCGAGGTCTTTCATTCTTTCTCCACGTTCGACGTATTCCTCTTTGGGGCCACCACCACCATTGCCGATACCGAAGAGTGAAACATATTCGTCAATGATATCACTTTCTGTAAAGTTATTCTGACCAGCAATCATTTTTTCAGGAAGTACTTCTGCGTTATAGCCATGTTCCGGAAGGAAGTGAGTTACTACTTCTGTTCCATCAATGCCACGCCAGTTGAAAATATAAAATGGAAATTTGTTAAACTGATTCCATGAAATCTTTTGGGTAAGGAAAAAGTCAACGCCTGATTTTTTAAGAATTTGAGGCATTGCTGCTGAATATCCAAAAACGTCTGGTAGCCAAAGGTTTTTTACATCAAACCCGAATTCATCCATAAAAAAGTTTTTGCCATGAAGGAATTGACGTACCATTGATTCACCACTGATGATATTGCAATCGGCTTCAACCCACATACCACCTTGCAGTTCCCAACGACCTTCTTTTACATATTTTTTAATTTTTTCGTATAGAGCAGGGTAGTGGTCTTTTACAAATTGATAGTGCTGTGGTTGTGAAGCACCAAATATATAGTCTGGATATCTTTCAATTAAATCAATTTGACTCGCAAAGGTTCGTGCGCATTTTCTGATGGTCTCTTTTACTGGCCATAACCATCCTGTATCAATATGAGCATGTCCAACACCAGTAACTTTCATGTCAGAAGCGTTTGCAGGTGTCCAAAGTTTTTTAAGTATGGCTCTTGCGGCCGGTGCATTCTTAGTTTTTTCGGAATATATATTTATTGCATCTTCCATGCCTTTAAGAAGTTTTTTCCATCTAGGAGACTCTTTTTGAATGGATTGGAATAGTGACATAAGTACGACCATATCTAACCACATGTGCCAAACTTCATCGTTGAATACTGCAAGTTTAAGTTTTTGTACTTTGCCTAGGTATTTTCCGTGTAGGTGTTCTGATTTTGGTTCAGGGTCTTGTTCCTGCTCAATTCCAAACAGGTTGTTTGCTGCGGTTTCAATCCATAGGTCTACAGTTTCACCACCATTTGCTGGTTCAAACATTCTGAAAATGTCTTTGCTGTAATCTGCATCAAAGACAGATCCATTTGTCATACCATACTTTGGACAACCTGTGTCGTCAAAAATAAGTGCTTCACCATTGAAGTCTAGGTTGGCAACCACTGTTTTACCCGTCCATTCGGCTGGGACTTTTCCTGTGATATGGAACCAAGCACTATCCCATGTTTTTCCCCATTCATCGCCTTCTGTGATTTTTTTGAAATTTCCATTTAGACGATCTTCGTACTTTATGTGTTCCTGATCTGGACATAGGGCAAATTCTGCATCAAGAATTATGCTGTCGTCTAATATACTTTTCTTGAGCCTATCAATGAATCTTTTTACTCTCTCGGTACTATGATTGTGTCTGATTTTATGCATTCTTCTTCTTTCTATGATTGTTTAAAAATAAATATGTTCGTACTTTAAGGTTTGTCTCCCTGTAAATCAATAAAAAAGTACTGTAAATGATGATTTTCGTGTTGTTTACGCATATAAAAATAAGCGGGGAAGTTAATAAGAAGTGCATAAGTTCGAAAATGCGCAAGTTGTGGAATAGCTCCGCAGGTATTTATAATTTCTATGCAACTGCGTTGCCTTGAAACCAAGTTTTTTTTTGGCTAACCAGCCAAGGTTTTCAAGTGGGTAGGGTGATGAAGCCATGTTATTAGAATTGCGAAGCTATTTAAATATTGGTTGTGATTTATTGACCAATCTTTGATTGTAATCATCTTTTCTGTATAAATATGCAATTAAACTAAAAAAACTATTGATAATGCAGTTGATTTTGTCAATAATAGTAAAAATTTATTAACGAAGCATTAAGGAGTAAAATATGGACAAGTTAAAAGTTGGTATTATTGGTGGCGGTGGAACTGGTAGTTTTTTTGGTAAGGTACATTTGAGAGCAATCTCTTTTGATGGGACACGTGAGGTTGTTGCAGGGGCATTAAGAAGTACTCCTGAGGGTTCTATGGCAGCAGCGGAAGAGTGGGGAATTCAAGGTTTTGATGACTGTAAATCCATGTTGAATGCATATACAAACGGTGAGCTTGAGCTTGATTATGTTGTTATTGTGACGCCAAACTTTGCTCATTATGAACAAGCTAAGGCTTGTCTTGAAGCTGGCTTGCCTGTATTCTGTGAAAAGCCAATGACTTTAACAGTTGATGAAGCTGAAGATTTGCAAAGAATTGTCGAAGAAAAAGATTTGCCTTTTATTTTAGGTCATACATATACAGGTCATCCTATGTTGATGTTGGCAAGAGAGATAGTTAAGAATGGAGAAATTGGGGAAATAAGAAAGGTTGAGTCTTGGTATACTCAAGGGTGGGTTGCTTCAACGTTTCTTGGTGGACAAGGTGACACTTTGAGTGCGATGTGGAAGTTTGATACAAAATTGACTGGAGTTTCAAATTGTGGGGGTGATATTGGAACGCACGCTCTTGCAAATGCCATGTTTGTTACAGGGTTGAAGCCGGTGGAGATTTCTGCAAGATTGAATTCTTTTTTGATTGATACTGGAATTGATGATGATTTTAATTCTTTTATTGTGATGGATAATGGTGCAATAGCATTAATTAACGCAACACAGATTGCCATTGGGTATAAGAATGATACTGGTATTAAGGTTTATGGCTCAAAAGGATCTTTAGAGTGGCATCAGGAGAGAGCAGAACAGTTAATTTATAAAACAGGTGAAGCTGATACTGTCTATTGGATTGGCAAAGGATATTCATATATGCCTGAATCTGTTAACTCATATCTAAGAACTCCTTGTGGGCATAATGAAGATTTCTTTGAAGCTGTTGCAAACTTACATACGACTATGGAACGAATGGTTCGTAAACGTAATGGAGAAAAAGATGTTGAGAATCCATATGAGCATCCTGGAGTCGATTATGGTGTAACCGGTTTGAAGTTTTTGAAAGCAGCTGTTGAAAGTTCAAAAGCTCAGGGTAAGTGGATGAAGATATAATAAATAAATTCGACTCGAACTGGTGAGAGGGGCTTTAGCCATTAATGATAAACTAAATAGGCTGAAGCAATGAGCTTGCGAATGGCCTACGTTCATAAATTCGGAAATTCGGAAATGGCAGGGGTACTCCTCCGTCACGGTAAGCCATTTCACTCCGTTTCATTGCTGTCGCCGGCTCCAGCCCCACTCCTTTGTTGTGTCACATGCCACCTCCCCTAATTTAGGGGAGGAGTACTTTGGGTCTGATAGTCTGAGGAATGATGAATGTGGAAATGCGTAAGTTCAAAAATCCGAGAATGGCAAGTAAGGTCGAAAGATTTTTCCCCCGTACATAAATGAATTTAAGGGAAATATTTAATGAATTGTGTTAAAGAACAGTTTGATGAAATATTTCATTTGGTTGTTGCTAAGCAATAAAAATAGTGGTATAATAAAAACTTAAATTTTAAAAATAAGAGAAGGAATAATATAATGATAAATACACCAGAAATAAAGATGGGCGTGGTTGGCGTAAGCAGAGATTGTTTTCCTGCAGAGTTGACAAAGAAAAGATTAGCAAATGTTGCAGAAGAGTGCAAAAAACTTAATTTAAATTTTTATACAGCAGAGACGATTGTCGAAAATGAAGCTGATGCAATGAAGGCTGTTGCCGAAATGAAAGCAGCTGGTGTGAATGCTTTGACAATATATCTTGGAAATTTTGGTCCAGAAGGTCCTTTAACTATATGTGCTAAAAAACTTGGTGTTCCATATATGCTGGTTGCTGCTGCTGAAGAGAGCAAAAACACTTTGATGGTGGATGGCCGAGGCGATGCTTTTTGTGGGATGCTAAATGCTTCATTGAATGCAGGCCTTAGAGGAATGAAACCATTTATTCCCGCAAAGCCAGTTGGATTACCTTATGAAGTTGCTAAAAATATTGAATATTTTGTTTCTGTTGCAAGAGTTGTTGTTGGTCTTAAGAACTTAAAAGTATTTTCATTTGGACCAAGACCACATGATTTTTATGCCTGTAATGCACCAATTGTTCCTTTATACAATCTAGGTGTTGAAGTTATGGAGAATTCAGAGCTTGATCTTTTTGAATTGTATGAAAAAGCTGGTTCAAGAACATCTGATATTGCAGCAAAAGTGAAAGACATGGAAAAAGAGCTTGCAGGAGCTTGTGGCTTCCCTGGTAAATTACCACAGATTGCTCAGTTTGAACTTACATTAGAAAAATTCTTTGAAGATAATCTTGGTGCAAGTGAGTATGGTGTTTTTGCAAATAAATGCTGGCCAGCATTCCAAACAACATTTCATTTTGTACCTTGCTATGTTAATAGTCGTTTGACTGGTCGTGGAATTCCAGTTGCATGCGAAGTTGATATTTATGGTGCAGTTTCAGAATATATGGCACAGTTGGCGTCAAATAATCCTGTAACACTTCTTGACATTAACAATACAGTTCCTGCAGATCTTGAGACACCAGTTATGCCTGGGGTTGCTAATGAAGATCTATTTATGGGATTCCATTGTGGAAATACAGCTTGTCAATGTTTGTCAAGTGGTTTTGCAATGAAGTATCAGTTGATTATGCACAGACTGCTTGAACCTGATAAAGAACCTGATGTTTCTTGTGGTACAATTGAAGGTACTCTAAAAGCTGGTGAAACAACGATGTTTCGTTTACAGCATCGTCCAGATGGTCAGCTACAAAGCTATATTGCTGAAGGTTCTGTTCTTGATGTTGATCCATGTACATTTGGTGGAACAGGTGTTATTGCAATTCCTGATTTTGCTCGTTTCTACAGACACGTTCTTTTAGAAAAGCAATATCCTCATCATGGTGCATTTGCTTTTCATCATTGTGGTAAAGCTTTGTATGATGCAACAACAATGCTTGGTGTGTCGGATATCGCAACTCCACAACCTATAAGTGTTCCTTATCCAACTGAAAATCCGTTTTAGTTAGATCGTTAGATGGTTAAATTAATTATCAATTACTATATAAGATTTACGTAGGGGGCTACCTATGTGTAGCCCCTAGTGTTATATTAGGGCGAACACATAGGTTCGCCCGTACAAAATACAGGTCGTGATTTCCTTAACTGTGTATAAGTATGCTGTGAACTGATTTAAAAAGGAGAAAATTTATGAAGAGATATGCTATAGGTTTAGATTATGGAACAAATTCATGCAGGTCAGTAATTATTAATGCTGACACCGGCGAAGAGATTTCAAGTGATGTGTTTCCATATCCACAAGGACTTTTAGGAGTACTTGTAGATGAAAAAGACCACAATGTTGCCAAGCAAAGTCCAAAGGATTATCTGGCAGGTTTGGAAACTATTATTGTTAATGGAATTGCTAAAGCAAAAGCTGTAGATGCAGATTTTGCAGTAGATAAAATTATTGGCATTGGTATTGACACAACAGGAAGTACTCCTATGGCGGTTGATAGCGAGGGTACACCTCTCGCATTGCTACCTGGATTTGAAAATAATATTAATGCTAATGCGTGGTTATGGAAAGATCACACATCATATAAAGAAGCAGAAGAGATTACTGAACTTGCAAAAGAGATGCGTCCGCAGTTCTTAGCAAAATGTGGTGGTACATATTCACCGGAATGGTTCTGGGCTAAAGTACTTAGATGCAAACGCGTTGCTCCTGAAGTATTTGAAAACGCCTATAGTTTTGTTGAATTATGTGATTATATTCCGGCGGTTCTTGCTGGAATTAAGATTCCCAAAAAAATAAAACGAAGTGTTTGTGCAGCAGGTCATAAGGCTATGTATTCAGAAACATGGGGTGGATTACCTGACAAAGAATTTTTGGCAGCTCTTGATCCTGAACTTGCAGAACTTCGAGATAGACTTTATGACAAAGCTTACCCATCAAATATTGCAGCAGGTGAACTTTGTGCTGAGTGGGCGAGTAAACTTGGTCTTCCTGCTGGCATAACAATTTCAGTTGGTGCATTTGATGCACATATGGGAGCCGTTGGTGCAGGAATCAAAGAGGGTACACTTGTGAAGATTCTTGGAACAAGTACATGTGATATGATGGTTATGAATCTTGAAACAGATTTACCTGATATACCTGGTGTATGCGGTATTGTTAAAGAATCTATTCTTCCTGATTATTATGGAATTGAAGCAGGTCAGAGTGCTGTTGGTGATATTTTCCTTTGGTTTGTGAATAACCTTGTTCCTGAAACATATGGTGAAAATCAGGGTGCAAAATTTCAGAAGCTTGATGCAATGATTGCAGAGATGCAGCCTGGCGAAACTGGACTTTTAGCTCTTGACTGGAATAATGGTAACAGAACTATTCTCGTAGATCCATTGTTGTCAGGAATGCTGATTGGCCAGACTTTATACACTAAGCCACATGAAATTTATAGAGCTTTGATTGAAGCTACAGCTTTTGGTGCTTTGACAATTATTAAAAGAATTGAAGAGTATGGAGTGCCTATTAAAGAGGTTGTTAACAGTGGTGGGCTTGCAATTAAGTCTCCAATTCTAATGCAGATTTACTCAGATATTACTAATCGTCCAATGAAAATTGCTGCAAGTGAGCAGACTTGTGCAATGGGTGCTGCAATCTTTTCTTTAGTTGCAGCAGGTGAAACAAAAGGTGGTTATGCTACTATGGATGAAGCTATTGATGCTATCAGTGGTGTCAGAGAAATTGTTTATAATCCGATACCAGAAAATGTTGAGAAGTATAAGAAATTGTATTCTCTTTACATGGATGTTCATGATGCCTTTGGCACCAAGGAGTGGTCGGGAAACCTTGCTCACGTTATGAAAGAACTTATAGCCCTTAAGAAGTAAGATTTAAGAGTTATGATTTAAGATGTGACGCGACAAATCACGTCTGTACGGGGAGAAGTGTTTTATCCGCAGATAGGCCATAATAACTATTTCTCAGTTTTATGTTTTTTCATTTTGCTCTGTTGAGTTTGATGAGGGTGATTATGACGATAATGAGTCCGATGGGGAACATAACAAAGCCGATTGCTGTGGCATTCAGGGAAAAGGATATTTTGTCTGCTAAAACTTGTGGGTCAACACTTGTTTGTGACAGGGTATTGGCGGAGTGAATCATTTCGATTATTGTTAATAGTACTCCCCAGGCTGGTCCAAGTGAGATTATTATTCCTAGAATCAGCCATGGTATTAATTTTTTTTTGCCTGGTTTTTTAGGTTCTAAAGTTTGTTCAGTCATTAATATAATCTTTATGTTATTTTAATTGCAGGTGTTCTATCGCACTTGCTTGGGTAATGCCTAAATTTTATTGACTCTAAAGTCCGGGATTAGAGTTGCTTTGATGCTATGACTGGTATGGCGTCCTTTTGAAGAGATGTCAAAGATGATATCAATGCGTGGTTCTACAAAGTCTTCTACCAAAACTTCAATCTCGAACTCCGTTCTCACATTATATAAGCTCGTGACGTGAGCATTAAGTGATTTGCCTGGAGACACCTGAACATTTTCCGGTGCATGAATATTTATATCAAGCCACAAAGTCTGGCGTAGAAGCCCATTATTCTTGAATATCAATTTTAGTTTGCGAGGTTCAGAAGCTTTAAGGTATGGTTCCTGCATATAATCCAGGGCGACATCAAATGCCGGGAATTTATACATTACAGCAAAAGGCTGCAGCTTCTGCATTTCAGGCAAAGTGTAATCAGTAAATTTTCCTAGACCGCTTATTCCTTTCTGGAATTCATCATTGCGAACAGGGAACATATCTTTTTCTGTTTCAATCGATATTCCATCGCCCAGGCAGTTGCACCATTGTGGTCCAAGGAATGCGGGAATGACACCAAGCACACGATCTGTAAGTTCTGTACATGTCTTTGGTATCCAGAGTCCATCAGAAAGATTATTTATACAAATTGTATTAATTATATCACATGTTGGTTCAACCCATTTAGCAGGCAAATTTGATGCACCATGTATAATGCCAAGAATAGCCCCTAATGTTGCCGCAGTACAATCTGTGTCTTCTCCACAGTTAACAGCAATACAAAGGCTTTTACCGAAATCACCTTCACCATATAGCCAGCCAATGATGATGATTCCTATATTGCCGGGAGCATCCCAACCTGGTTTTCCGAGAGGAGTCTCTTTGTCTTCAATATCTTTTATAGGAGTTATTTGTTCTCCAAAAGTTCCGGGCACTGCATTAAACAATCTTTTTCGAGCAGTCTTCCAGTCGTCACCATTATCATAACATTCACAAACTGTTTTTATACCTTTGTAGACACCGCTATCTGCGGGGATATATGATAGTCCAATTTCAATGAGTTTACGTGAATCCGTTTCAACAAATGCAGAGCTTTGTAAAGCTGCACAGAAAATTTCAGCAAACAGACCATCAGTACTGTGGTCAACAATACCGTCTTCATATGCATAGCGAGCGGCAATGTCAGGGTGTCCAGGAGCCAGACAAGCCCATATTTCAGAACGAATGAAACATCCGCAACTGTCTCTATATGGGTTATCTAAATATCCGGAAATAGGGGGTAAGAAGCCAGCTTGAAGGTTGTGTTTTGCAACTCCATATTCATTCCACTCAGGAATTATATATGAGAGCCAATATTCTCCAAGTATTTTTGCGTCAATAGTTCTTCCATAACGCTCAACAGCATTAAGCCAAATCAATTGAAGATCAAGATCATCGTTAGCTGGTGGGTTGCCTTTAAAGTCCTGAAGATAAAATTCAATATCATGCACGCCCCTGTATCCTTCAAGTGGAGCACCTAAAACGCCTCCAACGTTCTTGCCTGTCCAGCAACCCAGTATCTTATCTCTTAGAATATCATATTCCAGCTTCATAGTGCTCCTCTTAAAAATATTATTTTTAGTAATGATATTCTCATTTCAATTTAAAATCAAGACTATAATTTGGCTGAGATAGGAACCCTTAATTTTTTGTTGGTCACTGGCCACTGCTCAGGATTCAGCGAATGGGACGGATGAGAGTTATTGGTAGAGCTGTGGCTATGTTTGACGCATGACTCATGACCCAAGACGCATGATAGAAAAAATATGCGGTTAGTTTTGTTGCCCCTGCAAGCTGGAAGCATGCGTTCCTCTGCTATCTGTGGAGATTCGACTATAGAGTTCGGCTGACAACTAACCACTTGTGTAATCTCCTTGCTTGACCGTTTGTGGGGTTTCTGTTAGTATTCAGCAATATTTACAAGGGATTTTATGAAGTTATTTTTAGCATTATTGACAGTTCTAGTTTTGTTTGGTTGTTCGCAGGGCAATAGAGTTGATTCGACTGTGAAGAAGGTTCGGATTGCCAGTCTTGTTGGTCCAACAGGTATGGGGTTGGTTGAACTTATGGAGGAGCATTCAGATGTTTATGAAATTCATTTGGTTACGTCTCCAGATCAGCTGATACCAAAGATTCTCAATGGTGATGTTGATGTTGCAACACTTCCATCTAATCTGGCTGCCGTACTTTATAATAAGGGTGGGGGAACGTTTTCTATTGTTGCAACAACAGCTATGGGAGTTCTTTATGTTGTCGGTATGGATACCGATATTAAATGCTTTGACGATTTAAAGGAATCCGGCAAAATCATACATTCAAGCGGACAAGGGGCAACCCCTGAATATGTTCTTAATCATATCTTGGAGCATAATGGTCTTACTGGAGAAGATATTACAGTAAGGTATCTTTCTCAACATGCAGATTTGGCAAACCAAATTGCATCAGGAACTGTTGATATGGCTCTTCTTCCAGAACCTTTTGTTTCAACAGTTCTGCATAAAAATCCCAAACTTAGTGTTATTATTAATCTTAGTGATGAGTGGAAGAAAATCTATGGAACGGATATGCCAATGTCTGTGGTGATTGTTCAGAATAAATTTATTGAAGAGCATCGTGAACAATTACAGAAACTTATTTTTGATTATGCTCAATCTATAAGTTTTGTTAAGAATAACGTGAATGAAGCAGCAATTCTAATGAGCAAGTTTGATATCATCTCAAACAAAGAGATTGCAGCTAAAGCAATTCCTCGTTGTGCACTGTGTTTTGAGACTGGTGAAAAAAGTCAGAAGCTTTTGCAGAATTATTTTGAAGTATTATACAAGGCAAATCCAAAATCGGTTGGGGGAAAGTTTCCTGGTGAAGAAATATACTATAAATAATAAATGGGGGATGCTGCTTGCAATAGTTTTCTGGCTTGCAATTTGGAATATTCTGGCCGTGGTTCTGGATAAGCCTCTTTATCTGCCTACTCTACCAGCTACACTGAAAGCATTGACTGTTCTAATGACTAAGCAGGATTTTTGGTTAAGTATTCTGTTTACCTTTATGAGAGTGATTTCTGGTCTTTTTATATCAGTTGTACTTGGAATTGTTTTTGCCTATATTGCATCAAAGTGTAGAATCATCTTTTATATTATGTCGCCATTTGTTTCCACGATGAAGTCAATACCAATTATTTCAATAATCATATTGGCATTGCTATGGTTAGGTACAGGTATTGTGCCTGTGTTTATATGTATTCTTCTATGTTTTCCTGTGGTTTATACAAATGTACTTGAAGGAATTTCTAATGTTGATTATAAGCTTTTGGAGATGGCAAAAATTTATGATATAAAAAGGGGCGGTATATTTTGGGATATTACTTTGCCATCTATCAAGCCTTATCTGTTTTCTGCAATTATGATTTGTGTTGGTTTATCATGGAAGTCAGTTGTTACCGCGGAGGTGATCTCTGCCCACCATTATTCTTTGGGGTATAATGTGTATAAGACGAAATTGTATTTGGAGACCGCTGAACTGTTTGCTTTGACATTGGTTGTAGTTGCATTTAGTTTAGCTATTGAGTATGCAGTGAAGAAGTGTTTTGAAAATAATGGTTAATAATTGGACACTAGAGCAATTCACGGTTAATCTTTTACCTGTTACCTGCGGCGACCGTTGATCTTCTCAAAAAAACACAACATAGCTCACTAGGGCTTCATCTTGAATTCATAATCTATTTATTGACAGTATTTTACACCATGTCTAATGCACTATAAATGCAAGGTTTTTGGTATGTTTTGCCAAAAACGCTTGCAGATGAACTTTAAATATAAAGTTCATATAGTTTATGACTTTGTAATGCGATATTACGCATCTTTTTGCACTGCAATGAGTTACCTTTAGCGAACTAAAGGCGAACTCATCTTAGTACAAAAATATACGCAATCTCACATTAAACAGGAAGCCCTCACTATGCTTCTATTTTTTTGAGAAGCCAACCTTGTCCTCGCTAACACATCTACACGACATCTCAATCGTTCATTGCTCTAACAGCACGATATGTTAGAAACTTAGTCCTACACCAATAGTATAGCCTGAAATATTATCACCAAGAATCACCCCGAATTTAGTGTTCAGTCTGCTTGCCATTGGTATGGTATTTGATATGTCATATTCCAGTCCTCCTCCAAGTAATATAGTTTGACGAGTACCAAAAAGACTTCCATCCAAGAAGTATCGATATCCAGCCAATGCTCGCCAATATAGCCTTCGGTTGAATAAAGTTAAACCTGTCGGTCCAACTAAATCAGTTCGCAAAGTGATTGGTTGTATACGACTTGAGAATTCCTGTATATAGTTGTCTGAATCAATAGTGTCGGTCCAACGTATATCGTATCGTCCTATAACTTTTAGTTCGTAGTCTCTGCCTAGAGAGTGGCACCAGTTGAATCTCATTGCACCACCCCAACTAGCAGTCCAACCACTCCAGTTAAAGATAATTTCATCTAAAATTTTCTGACTTGTAGATGCTCCTACTCCTTTATAATCTGCATCGCTTCGAATGTATGCAATTCCTCCGTTTATGACCAGAGCAAGTTTTAGTTCGTCAGTAATTATGAACTCTGGACCTATGCCAATAAGTCCACCTAAAGTTTCCCAATAATTATCTGCTGATGTTTCTAAGTCTGGATGCCTACCAGAGTATATATCAGTTGCACTTTGGGATGCTTTTCCATAACCTATGACACCCTCTATATAAATTCCTGTTCTAGCGTCATTATTCCATGGGTAGAATTGTAAGTGAAATGGAAGGACAACGATTCGTATCTTCGTGTTTGAGGTGTTATCGGTAGAGTCATCAAGCTCGTAATGTGCCCCACTTAATTCCGTTTCATCAGCCATAATAATAAGTTCACTAAAACCGACAGCAAAATGGGAGTTGCTAAAGTCCTCCTGTACCTTATTTCGTATATCATCTATATCTTGTCCAAATGTTTGTATTGTAACAATGGCGTAGATGATAATGAGTATGAAAAAATTATTGTTAATATACTTCTTATTTTTCATTGTATGCTCTGTATTTATCCTATATCGAAAGTTATGAATGTTTGTTTTTACATATTATAGATAAATTTAAGAAATATTTCAAATCTATAAATCTCAGGCATTATCACATCCTTGATTTTACGGTTAATACCTTTTTATGTCAGCGGGGACGCTGACCCTCCCAATTCGCAAATAATATTGTATTGCAAGACGGGAGGGATGCCGTCCTCGGCGTCCGCCAAAACTAATTTTCTAATTTATCACCTAATGGGCAATAAATTTGTATTTTTAATGCTACATTTATTGACCCAAATGCATGTTTTCTCTATCAAACTAAAAATTAAGGTCTTACATTAAACAGTGAACCCTATATAATAATCATATGGTATATTCTTCATTTTGTCTACTTTTTATTTAACTAAAAATAAGCAGTCACCTTGGTTTTACGGTTAAGACGAAAAAAATGAGTTTCAATCAATGGGATAAGCATTTAAAACAGATAAATATCACCCATTGGGTGATGATTTAAAAATATATATTATATAATTTCGATCACAGATCGAACGCTACATTACTTGTAAATAAACGTTGTTTAGGAAAAATGTAGAGTCGGTTCTGTGGTGTGCCAAGCTAAGCTGGTACAAACAAGCTGGATAATCCAGCCCGTGTAAAGGTTAACCACCAGCACGGAATATAACCACACGGTCGTGGAAGT